>Ga0209815_1000855_pt1 | contig 21523 bp, 20 predicted proteins | sample CoawatmetaG00DNA_FD_187507 | JGI IMG/M metagenome (GOLD analysis project Ga0209815, IMG submission 187507) | Marine microbial communities from the West Antarctic Peninsula - Coastal water metaG002-DNA (SPAdes) (version 2) | ecosystem: Environmental > Aquatic > Marine > Coastal ...
TGAAAAGCCCTTTTTATGTGTCGGTGCTGGCGACGACCCAGTTACGAATGGATTTGAAAAGCAATTTTTAGCCCAAGTACCAGGAACCAAGGATCAGCCACATGAGATGATTGGCGGCGGCCATTTTTTCCAGTGGACAAAGGCTGAAAAGCTATCTGAGATTCTATCTCGATTTATAAAGTCCAACAATTAGGTTGTAAACTTGTTCAAAACCCTCGACTATCCTATCTTGTTATAACCACAGCGAGTTGAGGAGCATGTTTAAAACAATTGCAGCATTTTTAATATCTGTGTTGATAGCCATGTCATGTGTGGCGCTTCAAACATCAGTGTCCAATCTCCTATGGCTCGACTCTATAAATATGCCAATAACCTTGTCGGTTATTGCGTCTATGCTCGCGAATGATCTAGTGGGCATGAGCGCGGCTGGAGCTTATCCGATTATTGTGGTGGTATTTGCTGGGTTATTAATTGCCTTTATAGTGGCCTATCTGCTGTCAAAGTTTATGAATACTGGGCGCCGATTGCTCTACGCACTAGCTGGCGGCACAGCATTATTTGCTATTGTGGTATTGATGCCTCTGGCTTTTTACAACTTAGACTTAATTGCCGGCGCACGCACCTTATGGGGCAAGCTTTGTTTGATTCTGGGTGGCGCGATTGCTGGATATTACTTTGGGGCACAACTGTCTAGAGGACACGATAATGAAGAAGCCTAATAGGGCGGCCTTATTGGCCAGCCTACTGTTTTGCTGCCTGTTTGCGCATGGCAGCGAGACTAATTACCAAACAGAAATTATCGTTGAAGGTCTCGATAATCCGTGGAGCGTAGCGTTTGTCTCTGAGCGGGAGTGGCTAGTGGCCGAGCGCTCGGGCAGCCTTCGCCTAATCACTGATGGCGTACTTAATCCTGAGCCAGTGGCTGGGGTCCCCGAGGTGTTGTTTGCTGGTCAAGGCGGATTGGCCGAAGTTCTTTTACACCCCAAGTTTTTAGAAAATAAACTGATTTATCTGTCCTTTGCTGGTACGGACAGCGAGCAAAAGAAATTAAATCGACTGGTGGTTGTGCGTGGCCAGCTAGAGGGAAATAGCCTAGTGAGTGTTGAGACCATTTTTGGCTCAGAGCCACTGCGTAAAACAGCCGCGCATTACGGTGCACGAATACGATTTATGGCTGATGGGACCCTGTTGATTACTTCTGGAGATGGTTTTAATTATCGGGAACAAGCCCAGACACTAGATAACCATTTTGGAAAGATGATTCGTATTAATGACGATGGCACTATACCAAACGATAATCCATTCCTTAGCACGCCTGGAGCGCTCCCAGAAATTTGGTCCTATGGGCATAGAAATCCTCAAGGCCTGGTTATCGCAAGTGACGGTACAGTTTTTGAAAATGAGCATGGCCCCATGGGAGGCGATGAATTAAATATTGTTGAGCCGGGCAAAAACTATGGGTGGCCAGCAATAACCTATGGCGTTGATTATAGTGGTGCCATTATCTCGCCGTTTACCGAGCAGGCAGGCATGGAGCAGCCAATAAAGTACTGGGTTCCTTCAATTGCCCCCTCCGGCATGCTGCTTTATCGTGGAGACATGTTTCCCGAATGGCAAGGCGACTTGTTTATCTCTGCTCTGGTACCGGGCGATGTGCGAAGACTACACATGGATGGCCAATCAGTGATAAGTGAAGATATATTGTGGAGTGAATTTGGTAGGATTCGCCACATTGGAGAGGCACCAGATGGAAGCTTAATTCTTGCTACTGACGGCAGTGACGGCAAGTTGATTCGAGTGACCGCCACAGGCGAGTTATCGGAAGGTTAATTGCCTAATACAATATACCTTGATCTAACAAAATTTTAGCCTAAGCGGTTCAATGGCTCCGCAATGAGGACAATCCCGCCTGAAGCTGTTGCAAATGTTCTTGCAGCTTCGGGCCTTTTTTCTGTGCCACGCCAATGGCCAAGACATCAATTACAGCAAGATGTGCAATGCGTGATGACAATGGGGTGTATATCTGTATATCTTCTTTGGCGTCTACCTCAATAGCGATTGTTGCACTTTTGGCTACTGGCGATGAGCTGGGCGCTAAACCAATCACAATTCCACCCGCGTTTTTGACTAACTCCATGGAATCAAGCAATGCTTGAGATCGACCTGACTGAGAGATAGCAACGATGACATCACCAGGATTCAAAGAGGTGGCTGACATGTTTTGTAGGTGTGGGTCAGAGTATGCTGCTGACCGTATTTGTAATCTAAAAAACTTGTGTTGCGCATCAAAGGCGACCGCGGCGGATGCGCCAAAGCCATAAAACTCAACTCGGCCTGCGGCACAGATTGCTGCTACGGCTGCCTCTAGATTTTCTAATACCAGGCGATCACGAACTTTTAAAAGGGTATCTACCGTGGAATCAAAAACCTTATAGGTGTACTCGCGGGTAGAATCTGTATCGGTTACCGCAATTTGGCCATAACTTGGGCTTGATGCAAGTTGCTGTGCGAGAGCGAGTTTAAAGTCTTGGAAACCGCCACAGCCGACAGCTCGGCAGAATCGCACGACGGTAGGCTCGCTGACCCCGGCCTTTTCAGCGAGATCGACAATGCGCATCCTAATGACAGCTAGAGGATTTTTCAGTACGAAGTCGGCAACTTTAAGCTCTGACTTGCGTAAACGAGGCAATGTATCGCTAATAGTTTGTGTCAGTTCAGCCGGTTTCATTTCATATACTCATTTATTTATGTAAAAAATTTACAAGAAAACGCCGTAAATTGCTAGTTTTGTAGTAAAAAACTAGCCTTTTAGTCGTGATTTTGATTATTTCATACCGAAATTTCTCAATAAGCGATCTTTATGAAAGAAAAACTCAAAAAGAAGCACTCTCTATCCCGATTTTTATCACTTATGTTGCTAGAATGCAGACCCATGGACGTGACCTCAATCTTAAAAAATCTCAACGCTGCGCAAGAAGAGGCAGTGACCAGTGATAAAAAGCATTTACTAGTGTTGGCTGGCGCCGGCAGCGGTAAAACGCGAGTTTTGGTGCATCGTATCGCCTGGAAAATTCAGGTCGATAATGCCTCTCCATATAGTATTCTTGCCGTTACCTTTACTAATAAAGCGTCGAGGGAAATGCGAGAGCGCATTGACGAATTATTAGGCATGTCTCTGCGTGGTATGTGGGTAGGCACCTTTCATGGGCTGGCGCATCGCTTATTAAAGGCCCACTGGCGGGACGCTAAGTTACCTGAAAATTTTCAGATTCTAGACTCGGATGACCAGCTAAGATTAGTCAAAAGGGTTATGCGGAGCATGGATCTGGACGAGCAACGCTGGCCACCAAAGCAAGCACAGTGGTGGATCAACGGGCAAAAAGACGAAGGACTACGCTCAACACATTTCCAAGAAGGCGGCGATCCTTTTATCGCGACAATGTTGCGTATTTACCGCGGTTATGAGGAAACTTGTGATCGACTTGGGGTTATTGATTTTGCCGAGCTGCTTCTTCGGGCGTTAGAGCTTTGGAAACATAATCCGCAAGTGCTTGATCACTATCAGCAACGATTTCAACATATTTTGGTTGATGAGTTTCAGGATACCAATGCCGTTCAGTACGCTTGGCTAAGACTACTAGCTGGCAAAGTAAGTGCGATGACTGCGGTTGGAGATGACGATCAATCTATCTATGGTTGGCGTGGTGCTAAAGTTGAAAATATTCTCAGCTATGAGCGAGATTTTCCAGCGACGCATACTGTGAAGCTAGAGCAAAACTATCGTTCTACCTCCAATATTCTTTTAGCGGCTAATGCGGTCATAGCTAAAAATGCGGAGCGTCTTGGCAAAAGTTTGTGGACTGACTCAGGAGATGGAGAGCCTATAGCTTTGTATGCCGCTTTCAATGAGCATGACGAGTCCCGATATATTGCCGACCGACTTCAGAGTTGGGTAAATGATGGCAATCGTCGGGAGGACGCTGCCATCTTATATCGGTCAAATGCGCAATCTCGAGTGCTAGAAGCGGCCCTACTCCAGGCAGAAATTCCTTATCGAATCTACGGAGGACAAAGGTTCTATGAGCGACTAGAAATAAAAAACGCCCTATCCTACCTTCGGTTGATACTAAATTGTCATGATGACGTTGCTTTTGAGCGAGTCGTTAACGTCCCTCCCCGTGGTATTGGTGATCGTACATTAGAGGCGGTGCGTGAGCTTTCTCGGACGAATACCACCTCGTTGTGGACTGCGGCTTCGGTTTTGGTTGACGAAAAACGCTTAGCTGCTCGAGCGAGCAATGCAATAGCAGGCTTTTTACAGCTTATCAACGAGATGAGCGGGCAGCTTGACGAACTTCCACTGCCCGAGCAAGCTGAGCAGGCTATTGACCATAGCGGTCTAATCGAGATGCACCGCCGAGAAAAAGGTGAGCGGGGCCAGGCGCGTGTGGAAAATTTAGAGGAACTAGTTGGTGCTTGCCGCAACTTTGAAGCGGAGGATAGAGACTTGCCCGTGTTGCCGCAATTCCTGGATCAAGTGGCATTAGATTCTGGTGATCGGCAAGCTGATGAAGACCAAGACGCAGTTCAGTTGATGACCTTGCACAGTGCCAAAGGACTAGAGTTTCCTTTGGTATTTATTGCGGGTGTCGAAGAGAACCTCTTTCCTCATAAGATGTCGCTGGATGAGCCTGGCAGGCTAGAGGAGGAGCGTAGATTAGCGTATGTCGGCATTACACGGGCCATGAAAAAGCTGTACCTTACTTTTGCGGAAAGTCGTTCTATCTATGGCACTGAGTCATTTAACTCGGTATCACGATTTGTCCGAGATATTCCGAAAGAGGTTATTGAAGAAGTACGACTGCAGAATACGATTGCTCGGCCAACGAGTTATGCCGCGAGTGCTATGCGTAGTGACCAGGGTGATGATACTGGGTTTCAGCTAGGACAGCAGGTTAACCATAATGTCTATGGAGAGGGTGTGATTCTGAACTTTGAAGGTAATGGCCCGCGCGCACGCGTTCATGTCCGATTTGAGCAAGTCGGGACCAAAATACTTATTCTTGCCTCAGCAAATCTAGTGGCAGTCTAACTAAAAAATAATATTAATAAGTACAAGAGGGAAACACGATGCGAATTTTATTAGCCATGCTTATGACTCTGTTACTAGTTGGTTGCAGCGATACTGATAGTCAATCAAACACTACCCAAGCCAGTCCGCCTGAACAGTCGTTTGAATGGAAGTTGGTCACTACGTGGCCTAAAAATTATCCCGGTTTGGGATTAGGGCCGGAAAATTTCGCGACCAAAGTTGCGGCTATGAGCGCGGGTCGCCTAAAGATTAAAGTCTATGGTGCTGGTCAGCTAGTACCCGCATTTGAGGTATTTGACGCTGTGTCCCAGGGCACTGCTGAGATGGGCCATGGAGCATCCTATTATTGGACCGGCAAAGCTAAGGCGGCAGCATTCTTTACGTCCGTCCCCTTCGGTTTAAATGCGCAGGAGATGAATGGTTGGTTGCATTATGGTGGTGGACTCGAATTATGGCGAGAGCTGTACGACGAGTTTAACCTAGTCCCCTTTGCTGGAGGCAATACGGGTGTACAAATGGCCGGATGGTTTAATCGTGAAATCAATTCTATGGAAGACATCAAAGGGCTGAAAATGCGAATCCCTGGCCTAGGCGGTGACGTGATTACTCGCGCCGGAGGAATCTCGGTAACAATAGCGGGAGGCGAGCTTTATACCGCGATGCAAACAGGCGTTATTGACGCTTTGGAATGGGTAAGTCCTTATAATGATATAGCGCTCGGGTTTCACCAAGTGGCCAAGTACTATTATTACCCGGGATGGCATGAGCCAGGTCCAACGCTAGAGTTAATTGTCAATAAAGATGCGCTGGCTAGCTTGCCGGATGATTTACAGGCGATTGTTGAAACAGCTGCCCGGGCAGTGAATCAAGATATGCTCGATGAATATACCGCTCGCAATAATGAGGCGTTGATTAGTTTAGTCGAGACTCATGGCGTTCAGCTAAGAAAGCTTCCTGATGAGGTGATTGGGGAGTTGCGAAGTATCTCTGCAGAAATGCTAGAAGAGCTGGCAGATGACTCAGATCTTTCCCGGCGAATTGCTGAGTCGGTCAAAGCGTTTCAGCGTCAAGCAACGGCGTATCATGCTATTTCTGAAGAAGCCTACTACCAAGCGCGCAAGCAAAAGTAGTAGACATAATGGTCGGCTGTGAAAGAGATTTTCGGTCGGCTAGTTTTTCCAAAATGTTGGCATAAATAGAACCAGCAGTGTGAATATTTCGAGCCGACCAAGCAACATACCCCAGCATAAAACGATTTTTGCAAAGGACCCAAGGTCAGCATAGTTGGTTGCTACTGCGCCAAGCCCTGGTCCTAAGTTGTTCAGCGCTGCCGCTGTAGCTGACCAGGCAGTAACATAGTCTAGCCCAGACGCTAACAGTAACAAAACCATCAAGTAGAAGACGCCTAAATAAACCCCGAAAAAAGCCCAGATTGCGTCAGTAACCCGATCCGGGATCCTGCGATTACGTATTTTTATGGGTAGCACGGCGTTGGGGTGTATGAGTCTATAAACTTCTCGAATACCTTGCTGCGCCATAATCAACATGCGGCCAATCTTAATACCACCACCCGTGGAACCCGCACAAGCACCGAAGAAAGAAAGAAAGATCAAAAAGAAGGGTAAGAATGTTGGCCAGGAATTAAAATCAGTGGTGGTAAATCCGGTAGTCGTCAAGATTGAGACGAGCTGAAAAACGCCTAAACTTATGCTGTCTTCCCAACCATATGTTCCACTAAAGTAGAGATATAAACAGGTTATCAATGCTCCGAACAGTAGCAGATATAGGTACATACGTGCCTCTGGATCTGCCCAGTAGAAGCTTAGTCTACGGTTGTGCCAAACGTGGTAGTGGAGAGCAAAGTTGAGACCGGAAATAATCATGAAAAAAGCGCATATGGCCATAATTAAATCGCTGTCAAAGAAACCGATGCTGGCATCGTGCGTTGAAAATCCGCCGATAGCTACGGTTGAAAAGCTATGGCCAATGGCATCAAACCCGTCCATTCCGGCCATCCAATAGGCAAGAGCACAGACGGCTGTTAGCGCTAGATATATTTTGAATAGGACGTTAGCTGTTTCTGCTATGCGCGGTGTTAACTTGGCGTCTTTCATTGGCCCGGGCGTCTCAGCTCGATAGATTTGCATGCCACCGACACCTAGCATTGGTAGAATCGCTACAGCAATAACGACAATACCGATGCCGCCTAGCCACTGCAGTTGCTGTCGATAGTAAAGGATAGATTTTGGCAAATTATCGAGCCCAGATAGTACGGTCGCACCTGTTGTGGTCAGCCCCGACACAGATTCGAACAGCGCATCAATAAAAACCAAATTCGTCGCTTCAGAAAACATCAGCGGTAAAGTCCCGAAAACACTCAAGACTAGCCAAAAGAAAACGGTGACAAAGAAACCATCCCTTGTCCGTAACTCACCGGTTTTGTTTTTTGTTGGCAACCAAAATACCAAGCCAACTATTTGAGTGATAGCGAAAGCTAAAATAAACATTGGCGCTGTATTTTCTTGGTAAATGTAGGCGACAATTATTGGCGACAGCATAGTCAAACTGAATATCATCAGCAGCATGCCCAGAACTCTTGCGATTACTGCAATATGCATAAAGGCGGTGCCCTAAAAAAAAGTGAAGCCAACAGCGAAGAGTTTCTCCACAGCTTTGGTGTTTGCTTTGTCGACCACGAAAACAATGACATGATCATCACTTTCAATCACGATATCATGATGAGCGATGATCACCTCGCCGTTGCGGACTAACGCCGCCAATGTAGATCCTGGAGGTGACTTTATGTCCCCAATGGCGCGCCCAACTACTTTTGACGACTTAGCATCTCCATGGACAATAAATTCTAGAGCTTCCGCTGCACCGCGTCTTAGTGAGTGAACACTAACGGTATCGCCTTGGCGCACATGAGTCAGTAGCGAGCTAATAGTCACTTGTTGCGGTGAGATGGCGATGTCGATTTCACCCCCTTGCATTAGCTCCGCATAAACCGGATTACTAATTAGGGTCATTACCTTTTTTGCACCCAGTCGCTTAGCGAGTAAAGAGGCCATGATATTAACTTCGTCATCATTAGTGAGGGCTAGGAAAACGTCAGTCTTCTCTATGTTCTCATCGAGCAATAATTCTTGATCAGTCGCTGATCCGTTTAATACCACTGCACGATTAAGCTTCTCTGACAAATAAGCCGTGCGCTCAGGAGAAAATTCGATAATTTTAATATTGTAGTGTTCTTCTAGCGCTTTACTTAGACGAAACCCGATATTACCTCCGCCAGCAATTACCAAGCGATGGTAGGGTTTTTCAAGGCGGCGTAACTCACTCATTACCTTACGAATATTCTTTTTAGCGGCAATAAAGAAGACCTCGTCACCGTCTTCAATGACAGTGTCACCTACTGGAAAAATGGCTCTGTCTTTTCTATAAATCGCAGCCACGCGGGCATCAGCTTTAGGCATATGTTCTTTCAGCGTGCGCAGCTCTTGACCTACCAGAGGGCTATCTTTAACGGCGCGAAGGCCGACTAACTGAATAACACCATCAGCAAAATCTAGGACTTGTAACGCACCGGGCTGCTCAATCAGCTTACGGATATAATCAGTAACGGCTTGCTCGGGAGTGATCATTACATCGACGGGCATGTTCTTGTCATTAAAAAGAACGCTTTTGTATTTGGGGTTGGTGTAATTGTAGGCCCTTACTCGCGCTATTTTCGTTGGCGTGTGAAACAGTGAATATGCAACTTGGCAGGCGATAATATTAACTTCATCACTACTGGTTACAGCGACGAGCATATCGGCGTCTTCGATACCGGCTTTCACTAATACGTCAGGATAGCATCCAGTCCCAACAACGGTGCGAATGTCTAGTCGATCTTGAAGTGAGCGAAGAGCGCGCTCATTAATGTCAATGAGAGTAATGTCAGCATACTCGCGCGCCAAATTCTCGGCCAGCGTTCCGCCAACTTGCCCTGCACCCACTATAATTATTTTCATTGTTATTCCGCTTTTTGCCAGCGTTTAAGCTGGACGGCTAATTTTACGAAGTCTTGCATAGTAAAAGCCATCATGACCACCCGTTGTAGGAAACAGTTGCCGCCCACAAACCGTAGTATCACCCCAAGAAGCGTCTATGGTCATTATCTCAACATCTTCTCGCGAATCTACAAAAGCCTTGACCACTTGATCATTTTCCTCGGGAAGGACCGAGCATGTCGCATAAACTAAAATACCCTCATTTGCGAGTGTTTGCCAGAGTCTTTCGAGAAGCGTCGCTTGAATTTTACCAAGCTTATCAATATCTAAGGGTTTGCGTAGAATTTTGATATCGGGATGTCGGCGAATAACCCCAGTTGCTGAGCAGGGGGCATCCAGTAAAATTCTGTCGAACGGTGTCTTATCCCACCAAGTGTCTAAGTCGCCCGCATCCGCGATTTTGAGTTTTGCCTTTAGGTTTAAGCGTGCTAAATTATCTTCTACTTTTAAAATCCGCCGTGCTTCTGAGTCGATGGCTAAAAGTGACTTAATGTTCGGCTCAGTTTCCAAAATGTGGCAGGTCTTGCCTCCGGGAGCGCAGCACGCGTCTAGGACGACATGATTAGGCTCAAGAAGAAGCAAAGACGCGGCTAATTGTGCGGCCTCATCCTGAACGCTGACTGCTCCGACATTGAAGCCAGGCAGTTGCAGGACATCCATAGCGGTCCCCAAGGTAATGCCAACGTCGCTGTACTGAGACTTTTCGGCAACTATTCCGCTAATTTCAAGTTCTTTAAGATAATCATCGCGAGATTGATGTAGCGTATTAACGCGCAGAGTCATTGGCCCACGATCGTTATTACCGGCAATAATCTTAGCGGCTAAATCGTGTCCCCAAGCGTCTCCTATCTTTTTAAGCAACCATTTGGGATGAGCGGTTTCAAAGACGTGATTATCATGATGACCTTCCAAAAGACTAACTTTTTCTCGTTGAAAAGTTCTAAGAACGGCATTAACCAAACCTTTTGCCCATGGGCGATTTAATCCTTTGGTTGCAGCAACGGTTTCATTTACAACAGCGTGCTCAGAAGTTCTCATGTGCATCAGTTGGTAGAGACCACATGTAATGAGACCTTGTATTTCTAGGTCTTTTTCTCTTAGCGGTTTTTCGATTAGCTGTTTAATTAAGAGGGCTATTTGAGGGTACCAACGCAAGCTGCCGAAACAAATTTCTTTAAATAGGGAGCGATCTTTTTCGACAACTCTATTGGTATATTTTGGTAGTAAAGCGGACAAAGACTGACCGCGTAAAACACTCGCGACAACCTCTGCAGCGGCAACACGTGCAGTCAATGGTTTGTGGGTAGACGACTTAGACACCTAGCATTACTCCATTGGCAAAGCTTGCTGCTCGTGATTTTAATATTTCGCCAAAGGCTAATCGTGATTTGCCGGCCAGCTGAAGCTCTTTAAGTAAAATACAGTCTTCGCCACACTTTACTAATAGTCCTTCGCTACTCGCTGATAGGATTTCCCCTGGAGTCGCTTTTTGATGTGAAGCAACAGCTGCCGCTGACCATATCTTTAATCGTTGATCGCCCAAGAAAGAATAGGCAGTAGGAGCTGGATTAAAGGCGCGAATCATACATTCAATATCAGTTGCTGAGTCAGCCCAGTTAATTTGTGCCTCGGCTTTTGTTATTTTGTGGGCATAAGACATGAGCTGATTGTTTTGTGCCACGCCGACTGCAGATCCAGATTTTAATTTGCTTAGAGTCGTTATTAGGGCCTCCGCGCCTAACGCAGCAAGCTTGTCATAAAGAGAAAGACTGGTTTCATCTTTGTTGATGGAGCATTGGGCGATAGTCAACATTGCCCCCGTATCAAGGCCTGCATCCATTTGGATTACTGTGACGCCGGTAGAAAGATCGCCAGCTTCAATCGCTCTCTGGATTGGCGCAGCTCCCCTCCACCTTGGAAGCAGTGAGCCATGGACATTAATACACCCTAAGCGAGGAGTATCTAAGACGACCTGCGGGAGTATCAACCCATAAGCCACTACTACCATAATGTCTGCGTTTAATTCGGTGAGCACTAATTGTGATTCAGGCTCTCTTAGAGAAAAAGGCTGAAACACCGGTATGCCATATTCTAGCGCCATCTGCTTTACCGGACTTGGGACGATTTTTTTGCCGCGCCCAGAAGGCCGGTCCGGCTGAGTATAAACCCCCACTACTTCGTAACTATTATCGCTAAGAATCGATTGTAAGTGAGCGGCGGCAAACTCTGGTGTCCCAGCGAAAATAACTTTCACCTTAGAAGCATCCTATACCTACTTTTTTTTCATTTTCTTACGGATGATTTGCCGTTTTAAAGGCGAGAGATAATCCACAAACAACTTTCCTTCCAGGTGGTCAATTTCGTGTTGTATGCAAATAGCTAAAAGGCCGCTAGCCTCTTCTTTGAATGGAGCGCCTTCGCGGTCTAGGGCAGAGATCATTACTTTTGATGGCCGCTCAACTGTTTCATAAAAACCTGGAATAGATAGACAGCCTTCATCGTAAAGCTGAGTAGTTTCGTCTAAAACCTCAATTTCAGGATTAATGAAAACTCTGGGTTCAGAATTATCATCAGAAAGATCCATGACTATGATGCGCTGATGAACGTCTATTTGGGTTGCCGCTAAACCTATGCCTTTTGCCTCGATCATTGTTTCGAACATATCTGCGATGAGACCTGTGATGACGGCATCGACGGCTACGACCGGCAAAGCTTTTGTCCGGAGTCGTGGATTTGGATATTGCAAAATAGTAAGTACAGTCATAAATGTAAGTATGTAGTTTAAACAGTCAGTTTATTTCAATTGAACTCAAGCTGATTAATAGAGCCATCTTTATTAACACCTAGATACCTGATTATACACGATGAACGGATCTAAAAAATATTTGCTGAAGCTGAAAGTCAAAAACGCTTTGTCGTAGGGCAAGCCGATTGCTTATCGGAATAGTTATTTTTGTTAATGAGTGAGTTTTTTATGAGACCTAAGTCACAAATTGAATCAAAAGACGCTTTTTAGCTAAATAAAAATGCTTTTGCGACCTCAATTTTCATCAAACGGTCTATATTAAGGGTTGGTTGAATGGATTCAAGGACTCAAAAAGATGAGGAGACTTTTACTGGCGGGGTTAAGCTTTTTGGCTGCTGTTGCTTTATCGCTGCAGGCAGAAGAGGCAATAACTACGATTAAGGAAGGTTCGCCAAGCGAGTACGTTGTCAAAAAAGGTGACACCCTTTGGGCAATCGCAGATCGTTTCTTGAACCAGCCATGGAAATGGCCGAGCATTTGGTATAACAATCCGCAGATAGAAAACCCTCATCTTATCTACCCAAATGACACGATTATCGTCTCTTATATCAATGGTCGGCCACAGATTAGCATTGGTACCCGCGCTTATGAAAAAAATCGCCAGCAGTAAGAGAGGTTAAAAGAGATGGAGCGATTGCGGCGTTCCCCGCCAAAATTGTTGAAGATTTTCTTATGACCAATCAAGTTAGGCTGGATTCTGAAATACAAGCGGCTCCTTATGTACTCGGTGGCGTTGCTGAAAGACTTTACGTGGGCGCTGAAGATGAATTTTACGTTCATGGCAAACTTAGCGAAACATTTAAGAATTATGGTGTTTTTCGTCAGGGGGATTCTTATATTGACCCAGATTCCGGAGAAATACTGGGGCACCATGTTGTGCAAATAGGTGCCGCAAAAGTGGTTGGTTATGAGGAAGAGCTAGCAATGCTCAAAGCCATCCGAGCAAAAACCGTGATCCGGCGGGGAGATAGGTTACTACAGGAGGTTAGTAAGGTATCTTTAGAGAATATGTACCCAAAGCAGCCGAATCAGAAGATTTATGGGAGCATCATAGCCGTTGAGAACGGGCGAAACACCGCCGGAGCAATGGACATTGTCGCGCTGAATCGTGGTTATGAGGAAGGGATTGAGTCGGGAAATCTTTTAGGACTTTTCGCCCAAAGAGAGCGACTAAAAACGATGGGTAATAAATCGATAATAGACTCTCCAGAGCGGCGCGTTGGCAGTATGCTAGTTATCTCTGTTTACGCAAAAATGAGCTATGGGATAATTTTGCAAGCCTCACAGCAAGTAACCTCCGGGACTATCATTAAAAATCTTTAATCACCGGACATGTAAATTCATGTGGGGCTCTAATTCAATAGCGCGAGGTCCTTATGTCGCCGATTAAACGTCACACTGAAATTGAATTTGCTTTGATCGCCCAGCAAATCAGGGCGTTAACACTAAGCGCCCAGATACGCATACTTGATTACTCTGAGACATACGCTAATCTGTTTATTGGACCAAGCACACTATTTCCAGCCTCTATGAGAGAACATATCAGCCTGATTCGGGAAAAATATTACGCTCAAGACTGGAATGATTTCCTCAGTAAAAACCAGGACGCGTTATACCGAATTAATGGCAGAGCTATTCCTCGGACAAGCAGCGAATATCCTTCATTACTAAAGCAGACCAGCAGAGCACCTGCAATACTCTACGTTAGGGGGTCGGCTGAGCAACTTCATATGCCCCAAATTGCAATCGTAGGCAGTCGGCGAATGACGCGTGTTGGCCAGCAAAACGCCTTGGGGTGGAGTCGTTTTTTGGCTAACAGTGGGTTTACAGTGACTAGTGGTCTTGCATTGGGCATCGACGGAACAGTACATCAAGGCGCACTTCAAGCTAGTAGTGGAGGTACGATTGCCGTTATGGCTACAGGTATAGATAAAATATATCCAAAGCAACATGAGGTCTTGGCCGAGCAGATAGTAGACTCTGGAGGTTGTCTGGTGACAGAGTTTGCGCCTGGCACAGAGCCCCTTGCGCAGCATTTTCCCCAACGAAATAGAATTATTAGTGGACTTAGTTTAGGCGTCTTAGTTATAGAGGCAGCTCTTAAAAGTGGATCCTTGATTACGGCACGCACCGCTTTGGAGCAAAACCGTGAGGTCTTTGCAATCCCAGGCTCTATTCACAACCCTCAGAGCAAGGGATGCCACGCGCTTATTAAGCAGGGGGCTGTTTTGGCTGAGAAGGCAGATGATATTGTGATTGAGCTAAAAGGCGCTTTAGCGGGGCTAAGGGACCATCTGCCGCCAGCAAATATTGAATCGGCACTTGCAGTCGATTTCGATGAAGATCAGCGCGCCTTACTAGCAATAATTGGTTTTGATCCTATTGATTTGGACTCCTTAAGTCGCGCCAGCAATTGGCCTGCAGAAAAGTTGTCACAGGCGTTGGTTTGCCTAGAGTTGTGTCGTGCGATTGACAATAATAATGGGTTTTATCAGCGACTACGCTAAAACTTCGCTTTATCAAAGGGTAAGGGGGCTAATGGTGTGAAACTTTAGCTGATCCCGACTATTGCACATGGTCTAACGTTGCGGTAATCTGCGGGATTATTGATCTAGGACATCTTTATGATGAACAAACCGTTTGTTGCGATTTTAATGGGCTCCGACTCCGATTTGCCGGTAATGGAAGCTAGCTTTGAAATCCTTAAAAAATTCGACATTCCTTTCGAAGTAAAGGTTACGTCAGCGCACCGCACTCCTGCAGCCACTCATAGTTTTGTTACCGATGCTGATTCACGTGGCTGTGCGGCCTTTATTTGTGCCGCGGGCATGGCAGCCCACTTAGCTGGGGCGGTTTCCGCGACCACCCTGAAGCCGGTGATTGGCGTACCTATTAATGGTTCACTCGACGGCCTTGACGCACTTTTATCAACCGTTCAAATGCCCGGAGGAATCCCCGTTGCGACTGTTGCTATAGGTAAAGCGGGGGCTAAAAATGCCGCTTATTTGGCAGCGCAAATTATTGGCGTTGCTGATCCTGAGATGCACCAAAAGCTAGTCGCAGAGCGCGCAGCAAACGCGGAAGTGATTATTGCTAAGGATGCTGCCCTTCAGGAAAAGCTGAAAAATAGCTGATTTTTATAGTGAATGACTGGCAGAGCCACGCTGACATTCTAGAGGCTGCTAAAGTTGTGGGCGGTGGCGGGGTTATTGGCTACCCTACTGAAGCGGTTTGGGGTCTTGGCTGTGATCCTTTTAGCGAGTCCGCTGTAAAGGGCATTCTCGACTTAAAGCAGCGTTCTGTTGATAAAGGGCTTATTTTGATCGGCAGTGGTGTTGACCACTTCGCGCCATATCTCAAGGGCCTCGAACCAAAAGATCTACAGCTCTTTGCTGTCCCGCCTAGGCAACCGACAACATGGCTAGTTCCAGATAATGGCTTTGCGCCGCGATGGGTTGTTGGAAATCATGATACTGTTGCTCTTCGAATTATTCTTCATCCGCTGGTTGCGGCGCTTTGCAATACCTTTGGTGGGGCTATAGTTTCGACCTCGGCAAACCCTCAGGGTTTACCTGCAGCCAAAACACAGATTAAGGTGAAAGAGTACTTTGCGGCTAACTTTGTTTTTTGTACTCCAGGTGATGTTGCGGGGGTGAGCAAAGAAAGTGAGATTAAAAATTTATTGACTGGCGAGGTTGTCCGTCCTGGATAAAATGCAAGTAGTTGACAAGCAAGCAGTTGAGAATTATCTCCTGAACCTGCAAGACAACATCTGTGCACACTTAAAAGCAGCAGATGGAAGTCACTGGCAGGAAGACAGCTGGGCCAGAGAACAAGGTGGCGGCGGGCGGAGCTATGTTCTTTCTGGCGGACCGGTAATTGAAAAGGCTGGAGTCAATTTTTCACATGTTTTCGGTGATGAACTACCCTCGTCGGCGACCAAAAGTAGACCCGAGCTAGTGGGGTGTAGTTGGGAGGCATTTGGCGTATCAGTTGTTATCCACCCACAAAATCCCTACGCGCCGACTGCCCATGCTAACGTACGATTTTTTGTCGCTGAGAACGGTCACGAAGATCCTGTTTGGTGGTTTGGCGGTGGTTATGATCTCACCCCTTATTACGGTAATAACGAAGACTGTGTGCATTGGCATAGCACGGCAAAAAACGCTTGCGATGCCTACTCAGAGAAGCTTTACCCTCGGCTAAAAGCCAATTGCGATGAGTACTTTTATCTTCCCCACCGGAAAGAGGCGAGGGGCATTGGCGGGTTATTTTTTGATGACTTTAATGAGCTTGGCTTCGCAGACAGTTTTGCCTTTATGCAAAGCATTGGTGATAGCTTCGTGCCAGCATACTTGCCCATTTTAAAACGCCGCAGCCAGCTGCCATTTAGTGACCGAGAACGACAATTTCAATTATACCGCCGTGGCCGCTACGTAGAGTTTAATTTAGTGCACGATCGAGGTACTCTTTTTGGGCTCCAAAGTAATGGTCGGACAGAGTCTATTTTAATGTCGCTCCCCCCTCTTGTTAGATGGGAATACAGCTATGTGCCAGAACCAGGGACTCCTGAAGATGACCTCTACACGCATTATTTACTGCCAAAGGACTGGGTGTGATGGTTGATCAATACGCAGTATTTGGCAACCCAATTGCTCATAGTAAGTCTCCGCAAATTCATACGCTCTTTGCCGCTCAAACCCAACAGGAATTAGATTACCATTCGCAGTTGGTCAGTCTCGGTGGTTTCGTTGCCGCGGCAGACACATTTTTTGACAATGCTGGGCGAGGATTAAATATAACCGTCCCCTTTAAGCAAGAAGCGTTTAATTATGCTGATTCGGTCAGTAAACGTGCGGCTGCAGCGGGTGCTGTGAATACCCTAGTTCGACAAGAAAATGGGAGCATATTCGGTGACACTACCGATGGGGTTGGGCTCACCACCGATATAATTGACAACCTAGGATGGCAGGTCAAGGCAAAAAGAGTACTTTTGTTGGGTGCTGGGGGTGCGGTTAGGGGAGTTCTGGAAAACCTGCTCAATTTACAGCCCCAACATGTAGTTATTGCCAACCGTTCGGTCGATAAAGCGCTGCAGCTATCTAAACAATTTGCTGAAGCTGGCTATATCCTTGGATGTGGGCTAGACATGCTGGATGGACAAGAATTTGATGTCATTATTAATGGCACCAGCGCTGCGCTTGACGGGCAACCGCTATTATTACCCAACTCGCTTATCGGCGCTTCAGGGGCCAATTGTTATGACATGATGTATGGCGCTATGCCAACTGATTTTATGCAATGGTCGGCTAGCCGAGGCGCTGAGGTTTCTGATGGACTGGGAATGTTGGTTGAGCAAGCGGCTGAATCTTTTTATCTGTGGCGAGGCATGAGGCCGCGAGCAGCAGAGGTCATCACACTTTTTAGAAAAACCCTTTAGTTGTAGTTTTACAGACCTATTTCCGTCAAATATTGATCTTTTAATTTCACATAATTTGCGGGGGAATAGGTAAAAAACCGCCTTTCTTTATCTGTTACTGCACGCAACTGTTTGCAGGGATTGCCAACATAGACGTAACCACCGGGTAGTGTTTTACCCGGAGGCACTACACACCCCGCGCCAACAATTACTTCTTCCTCAATCACTGCTCCGTCATTAACAATAGCGCCGTTACCTATTAAGACCTTACTACCAAGGGTACAACCGTGAAGGATAACACCGTGCCCAACAATCACATCATCGCCGATAACGAGGGGCCAACCCCCTGGATTGAAGTCGGATGCATGTGAAATATGCAGTACCGCATTGTCTTGAATGCTGGTTCTGCAACCTATAGAAATAGAATGCATATCTCCACGAATAACTGCTCCCGGCCAAACGGAAGCATCGTTGCCTAAGGTAACATTACCAATCACCGTAGCGGCAGGGTCAATAAAGACGCGAAGGCCTAAATTCGGAGAAATTCCTGCGTGTGAGCGGATAGAGTGATCCATATTGGTCAATGCCATATATAATGAGAGTCCCTATTGTGATTAGATTGCTATGGTTTTTTCAACTAAAAAAAGATTTATTGCTGGTGTCATCTGCCCAAAGTGTTCTGCAATGGATAAATTACAGGCATATTCTGAAGAAGGAGCAGATTTCCGAGAATGCGTGAGTTGCGGTTTTAAAGACGAGATGCGTATGTCATCTTCTCCTCGCGAAATTGAAACCCGCGTCAACACAACTGAAGAAGAGATTGCTCGGCAAATTAGCCCCATCCGCATTATGGATCCCAAGGGTTAATGGCCCCCTTGTAAGACGCTGGTTAAGAAAAGCAAAAAATCAGACCAGAGGGTCGTATTTGATCGCTTTGTGGCTAGTGAAACGTATAGTCTTTTGCTACAATCGCGCCGCACAACGTCAACGACATAGAAAAAAGTTGATGCGGAACAAGAATATTATATTTTTTGAATTACCACGGAGAAACAACCGATGTCGAAAAGAGCGAGAGCGCTTTTCCTGGGTCTGCTGAGTCCAGCGATTTTATCACTCTTTGCAGGCGGCGCTAGCGCCGAAGATGCAGGGTGGAATCTCAATATGCCAAGAGGTGTTACAGAAGTCAGCCAGGCTGCTTATGATATTCACATGATTATGATATGGGTATGTACCGTTATCGGCGTACTTGTATTTGGATTCATGTTTTATATTATGTTTGCGCACAGAAAATCCCGTGGAGTTACAGCAGCGAACTTCCACGAAAATCTGACCGTTGAGATTCTATGGACGATTGTCCCCGCCCTAATTTTGATTGTCATGGCGGTGCCTGCTACAACCGCTTTGCTCAAAGTTTACGATACTGAAAACCCAGACATTGATATCAAGGTAACTGGGTACCAGTGGAAATGGCAGTACGAGTACATTGGTGAAGGCGTTAAATTCATGAGTGAATTACGCACGTCTCAGGATGAACAGTATGGCCGCGCGCCCAAGGGCGAGCACTATCTCCGTGAAGTTACACAGCCACTGGTCATTCCTGCGAATAAGAAAGTTCGTTTTTTGATCACAGGTAACGATGTCATCCACAGCTGGTGGGTGCCCGATTTCGCTGTGAAAAGAGACGCGATCCCAGGTCTTTTCACTGCGGCATGGGCTAAAACTGACCAGCCGGGTGTTTATGTGGGCGCGTGTACAGAGCTGTGTGGTAAAGACCACTCTAGAATGCCCGTCGTTGTTGAGGTGAAGGAAGAGGCAGAATATGACGCTTGGCTGGCTGGAAAGAAAGAGGAAGCAGTGATTTATCAGTCAACCATTGGTAAAGAGTGGACCAATGATGAGTTGATGGCGAAAGGCGAGGCTGTTTATGCAGTGTCTTGCGCCGGTTGCCACCAGTCTGCTGGACAGGGTATTCCTGGAGTATTCCCAGCGCTTGTCGGTAGTTCTATCGTGACAGGGCCTGTTGAGGGGCACATTGGAATCCTGATCAATGGTGTTGCTGGATCAGCGATGCAGTCTTTTGCAGATCAGCTGTCAGAAGTAGATATCGCCGCAGTTATTCACTACAAACGCAATTCTTGGGGAAACGACATGGGTGACATGGTTCAGCCGGTTGACGTTCTCAATTACAAACAAAACCAATAGAGGAAGATCTTAAATGGCACACGGACCTTCAGAAAACTTTTTTAGTCGCTGGCTTTTTAGCACCAACCACAAAGATATTGGTACCCTTTATTTGTGGTTCAGTTTCGCTATGTTTTTACTCGGTGGAGCATTTGCAATGGTTATCCGTGCTGAGTTGTTCCAGCCGGGAATGCAGCTTATAAAACCCGAATTCTTTAACCAGATGACCACAATGCATGGTTTGGTTATGGTGTTTGGCGCGATCATGCCGGCGTTTGTTGGCCTGGCTAACTGGATGATTCCAATGATGATTGGTGCACCAGACATGGCATTACCGCGAATGAATAACCTCAGCTTTTGGATTTTACCCTTCGCGTTCGCGATCTTGGTATCAACTTTATTTATGGAAGGTGGCGGACCTAACTTTGGTTGGACATTCTATGCGCCTCTCTCCACAACATATGCGCCAGACACGGTGAACTACTTTATTTTCGGTGTACATATCATGGGAGCCTCATCGATTATGGGGTCTATTAACATCATTGCTACCGTGATGAACATGCGCGCGCCTGGCATGACCTATATGAAGATGCCGTTATTTGTATGGACTTGGGTAATTACTGCATTTTTACTGGTAGCAGTAATGCCAGTCTTAGCGGGTGCAGTGACCATGATGCTAATGGATATCAATTTTGGAACAAGCTTCTTTGATGCGGCGGGCGGTGGTGATCCGGTACTTTTCCAGCACGTGTTTTGGTTCTTTGGGCATCCAGAAGTTTACATTATTATCCTCCCGGCCTTCGGTGTGGTATCGCAAATTATTCCGACCTTTAGTCGTAAGCCGCTGTTTGGTTATTCGTCAATGGTATATGCCACAGCATCGATTGCGTTTTTATCCTTTATTGTTTGGGCTCACCACATGTTTACCGTTGGGATGCCAATCGCAGGAGAGCTGTACTTTATGTACGCCACCATGCTGATTGCTGTTCCCACTGGCGTTAAAGTATTTAACTGGGTTACTACGATGTATAAAGGCGCGCTTACCTTTGAAACGCCGATGTTGTTTAGTATTGCCTTCGTTATCTTGTTTACGTTTGGAGGCTTCACCGGAATGATGCTGTCAATTGCGGCAGCAGATACGCAGTATCACGATACTTATTTTGTTGTAGCGCATTTCCATTATGTAATGGTAGCCGGCGCTGTATTTAGTGGAACGGCTGCGGTTTATTATTGGCTGCCGAAGTGGTGTGGCAGAATGTATGATGAAACTATGGGCAAATTGCAGTTTTGGATTGCGTTCATCGCATTCAATATCACCTTTATGCCGCAGCATTTCTTAGGTCTTGCAGGTATGCCTCGACGTTATTCTGATTATGGTTTGCAGTTTGCAGATTGGAACATGGTCTCTAGTATCGGTGCGTTTATGTATGGTGGCGCTCAGCTACTATTCTTATACAACGTCATCCGAACGATTGGTTGGGGTAAGCCGATTGATGACCCACAGGTTTGGGAAGGTGCTGAAGGCCTCGAGTGGACTTTACCGACGCCTGCGCCGTTCCATACGTTCTCTACTCCGCCCATTGTTAAGTAGTCTGGAGGGAATTAGATGAATAATTCAATCACACACCGCAGCGTGGTTATCAAATCGCTGTTCGGTGTGGTCGTGATGTTCATGTTTGCGATTTTCGTTTTACCACCCTTATACGATCTGTTCTGTGAGATCACAGGGATAGGCGGTAAAACCGGCGATGTTTACACGGCGACAGAAATTACTGTGGACACATCGCGTGAAGTTGAAGTTCAGTTTATTGCCACTAATAATGCAACCATGCCTTGGGATTTTTATCCGGTCGAACACAAAGTAATGGTTCATCCTGGGGAATCTAAAGAAATAGTGTTTTACGCTCGAAATCGAACGGGCGCAGACATGGTGGGTCAGGCGATTCCAAACGTTTTACCCAATAACGCTGCTG
>Ga0209815_1000857_pt1 | contig 21474 bp, 16 predicted proteins | sample CoawatmetaG00DNA_FD_187507 | JGI IMG/M metagenome (GOLD analysis project Ga0209815, IMG submission 187507) | Marine microbial communities from the West Antarctic Peninsula - Coastal water metaG002-DNA (SPAdes) (version 2) | ecosystem: Environmental > Aquatic > Marine > Coastal ...
TGTAAAACCAACTCCAGAACAACAAACTGAATTTGACCAGGTAATAATGTTTTCTGATAGGATAACATTTGATGCTCAAGAAAATGATTTAACATTGTCAGCATTTAGAAACATTAATGTGGGTGCTGGACAAAACATATCCATAACATCAAAAGGATTCTCACTTATTGAATCTAATAATATTTATTTAGGAGTACAATCTCAAAGGAAAAAAGAACCTATAGTATTAGGTGATGAGTTAAGAAAGATGTTAGAAGATATAACAAAGATATTAAAAAATGCTCATGCTCTGGTACAAGGAGTTCCCGTACCACTTACTGATGCTTTAGGATCTCCGTTAGGTACGAGTAAGAGTGTTGCACTTGAAAGTCCTATACTTACTTTAACTGAGATGGTGACTCGTTTAGAAGCAAGAACTGAAACTGAAGATGATGATGGAAATATAAATTATGGCAAAGATGGTCCTAAATTTCTAAGCCATCACCATTATATAGAAACAAACAGACCAAAACCAACACAGGAGTAATAATGAAGGTTAATATATTTAAGAAGTTAATAAGAGAAGTAATAAGAGAAGAGTTAGATTTTAAATTTGCAGCACTTGAAAAAAAGCTAGATGAAGTGTTAGTTAGTAGTAATTCTAATAGTTTAGTTGAAGATAGAGCTCCACAACGTACCGCATCTCCGACTGGTAAAAATCCAGTTTCTAATACTAAAGTACCTATGACTACAAATTCTATCTTAAATGATATATTAAAAGAAACTGCTAATGCAGGTGAATGGAAAAATATAGATAAAGAAGTAGAAGTAAAATCAGTAGTTGACGATACTCAGAACTTACCTGATCATCTAGCAAATGCTTTCACTAAAGATTATTCTGGTATAATGAAAAAAGCAGAAGAAAAATCAAATTTTAATAAAGGACCTAATAATGGGGCTTAAATCCGACATATATGATGCCTTTGTAAAAAACCTTGGTGAAGATAATGTTAATGCTACATCCGATGGTCAAATGAAAGTTGATGAGTTAGCAGAAGATTTATCCAAAGCTATACAGACATTTCTTTTAGCTCAAGATTTTAAAGTTGATAAGTTAAGTGCACCTGTTGTTCAGACAAGTGTAAATGGAGTACTTACAACTCCAATTCCATCGACACCCGCTGCAGTTCCACCTGGAGGATTAGTTAATCTTCTTGGTCAAGGTCCTTTCGTAATAGAAACATCGGCTGATGTAGATGTAAATTTTCCTGGTGCAAGTATGGGTGCTCAAGATGCTTCTAATAATTCTTTAGTTAAACTGAGAGTAGTAAAGAAAGGTAGTAAATAATGCCAATATTAGATAGAAGAAAAAATCAATTTGTAGAAGACCAAGATAGTAGGGTATCAGTTGGAATAGACTTTCCATTAGCTAGGGTTCCTGGTGGGGATGGGTATTTTGCAACAACTAAAACTACTATTGATGCTATAAAAACTAACATAAGACTTTTACTACAAACCAATCAAGGTGAAAGATTATTCCAACCTAGTTTGGGTGTGAATTTAAAACAACTTCTTTTTGAGCAAATGACAGATGATATAACTATTCAAATTGAAAATGAAATAGTTGATACATTTCAAAGGTGGTTACCATTTATTGATTTAAACAATATCGAAGTTAATAGAAGAGATGATATAAATCAAGTAAATATAAACATAGAATTTAATATAAATAGAACACCTAATGCTACAGAAAGTGTTCAGGTTACATTTGATGGTGTCGGTGATGAAACCACATCAACAACAAGTGATGGAGCTTACTAATGGCATACACCGATAAACAAAAATTAATAGAAACCAATGTAAACTATACAAGTAAAGATTTCAGTACGATTAAAGCTGACTTGATTGAATATACCAAATCCTATTTTCCTGATACATATAAAGATTTTAATGAAACATCACCTGGTATGATGTTAATAGAATTATCAAGTTATGTCGGTGATGTTCTTTCTTATTACATTGATTATAACTACAAGGAAAATTTATTAGCAACGGCAACTGAAAAAAGAAACGTAAGAAGACTTTCCGAGTTTCTTGGCTACAAAGCCCCAAATAAAACACCATCGGTTGTTAAATTAAAAGTTACTACAACAATTGATGCTAATGCAGATGGTACTCCTAATTATGGTCAAGCTCCATCTTCAATAAATAGTGGATTGCAAATTGCTTCTAGTTTAGATTCTCAAATACTTTTTGAAACCACATCTGAAATAGATTTTACATCGAGTGGTTCCGGTGATCCTGCTGTAAGCGCTCCAACATTAGATGGTAATGGTGAGGCTGAATCTTATACCCTTACACGACATGTAAGAGCTGTTTCGGGTAAAACTAAAACAAAATCATTTACTATAACAAGTCCAACTAAATTTTTAGAATTAGATTTGGGTGAGGATAATGTAGTTGAGGTAATAAGTTGTATCGACTCATCTGGACTTACATGGTATGAAGTTGATTACTTAGCACAAGAAAAAGTTTTAAAACAGACTCATTATAGTGATGATACGACCAGAGATAGTGCTTATGACCAAGGTGATGCTACAACCGTCTTATCTATTATACCTGTTCCTTATGTTGCTGAATATATAAAAACAAATAAAAAATTTATATCAAATTTTGATGAGGATACACAGACATATAAAGTTCAGTTTGGAAATGGATTATTTAAATTTAGTAATTCTGGTTCAAATGTAGATTCTATTGAACAGGCAGGTGTGACAGTAAATGGAACTAATCTAGCTGATATACCTGGTGCTATAGGTTCTACAATAGGTAATAATTTAAACTTAGGTGAAACTCCAGCAAACACAATAATGACTTTTACTTATCGTGCTGGTGGTGGTGCTACATCAAATGTTCAAGCTGGAGAACTTACAATTCCCCAAAATACTCCTCTTGGAGTAGATATATCTATAACAAATGATGAACCGAGTGTCGGTGGAACAGATGGTCAAACCATAGATGAGATTAGAAATAATGCTAGTGCATTCTTTGCTACTCAACTTCGATGTGTAACCAAAGAAGATTATACAGCAAGAATACAAAGTATCCCAGCAAAGTTTGGTAGTATTGCTAAAGCATATGTAGAACGATTAGATGGTGGTACTCTTTTAGTATCCACCCTTTCTTATAATCAAAGCAGACAACTTACTCAAACACCACAACTTGTTTTACAGAATATAGCAACTTATCTTAATCAATTCAGAATGATTAATGACCAAGTTGATTTTGGATTTTCTTTAAGGGAACTTTTATTTTCCGGTTATATAATAAACTTTGGTGTTCATTTTAAAGTAAACTATGATAGGCGCTTTAATCCAACAGAAGTTAAATTAAATGTAATTCAAGTAATAAAAGATTTTTTTAAAGTAGGAAAATTAAAATTTAGACAATCTATTAATATGAACGATTTACAATATAATATATTAGGATTAAGTGGTGTTATTGGAATAAAAGAATTAAAACTATTTCAAGATGGAAATGATGATTATGGCAGTAATAGGAAATTATATTATTATAGAGGTGATGGTGAAATTATAGGAACTGATGCTAATTATGGATTTCAATATGATTTTCATAGTGCCCTTGAAGATGGTATTTATAAACCATCGGTTTCACCTGCTGTATTTGAATTAAGAAATCCAAACCAAGACATTTATGGGAAGGTAGTATAATGCATAGATATTTTTTTACAACCAAAGACACTTTTATTAATAGTGGTTCAGACGCGATTACGGGTGAAGACTTTAAAGATAAAAATACAGGACAAGACGAGATACTTGAATTAAAAAAAGTATTTTTTGATAGGACATTTTCTTATCAAACAAGAGTTCTTCTTCAGTTTGATACTAATGAAATAGAAAGTTATATTAGTTCATCTGTTCTGCCCAATGACTATCAGTTAAATCTTAGACTTTATGAGACAGAAGGAACAAGTGGTTTAAGTGAAGAATACACAATTGCTGCTTATCCATTGAGTGAATCTTGGGATGAGGGTGTTGGTAAAGAGAGTGATACGCCAAAGACAACAGATGGATGTAGTTGGTTGTATAGAAAAAATAAAAATAATTCCGAAATAAGTTGGGTAGCACCTGGTGGAACTTATCTTAGTGGTAGTGATGAAGTAACCCAAGTATTTTCAGCAGAATCTCCTGACCTTAATATGGATATTTCTACTTTAGCTAATAAATGGTTTGGTGGTGTTAATGAAAACTATGGTATATTAGTAAGATTATCTGGTAGTAGAGAAACATCTTCTACTAGTTTTGAAGACCTTAAATTTTTCTCAAGACAAACCAATACAATATACTCTCCTAAGATAGAATTAAAGTGGGACGACCATCTTCCAGCAACTGGTTCTAACACAGGTAGCTTGACCACCTTGGATGTTTCTGGTAATAGTGAGAACTACCTATACCCTATACACTTACGAGAAGCGTATAAAGAAAACGAAACTGTAAAATTTAGATTTGGTGCTCGTAAAAGATACATACAAAAATCATTTACAACATCGGTTCAAACCGTAAGCGGTAGTTTTATACCCGAAGGTAGGGGTGTTTACTCTATTATTGATATGGCAACAAATGAACCAGTTGTTCCATTTAGTGCTTATACCACGATGAGTTGTGATGAAACTTCTAATTATTTTAAACAAGATTTGGATTCATTTGAACCTAATCGTGCTTATAAGATTTTAATAAAAGTTAATCACGATGATGGTCAAGAAATAATATATGATAACGATTTTGAATTTATACTAAGGACTTAATCATGGCTATTTATGATGGTGATGACACAGGTGAAGAAGAATCAGGAATAAACCAAAATCCTATTATAGAAGTTGGTTTAAATGCTACAGCAGAAGATAGTTTTTATTTTGTAGAAAATCCTGAAGAACTATATGTAGGTCCTTATCACATACATCAAGATGGTGAAATTATGATTGGTGGGGGTGAATTGGGAATAAATCATGAACTAAAACCAGATGAAATAATATTTAGAAAAGTTACCTATGCTGCTATACAAGAAACTCGTGAAGCAGTAAGTGATATTTTTTATAAACTATGGTTTGAATCTAATACATTAACTGATGAACAACTTCTTTCTCTCCAAACAACTATCCGTGATGGTATAAAACAATCCGGTCGTACTGAAGATGAACCACTTGTTTTTTATAAAAAAGATAGAAACACTTTAGAAAATAGAAAAGATATAGAAGGTGATATTTTTGAACAGTTATGCCAATATATTTTTGATAACAATATTACTCAACTAGAAGGTAAGTTTTCTATACTAGAAACAGAATTACCAGCAGAAGGTACGCCTCCACAACTAGTTATTCAATATAAAATAAAATTTATAGATGGGGCTAATGTATATGAACTAAATATTGCTAAAAAAATAGGAAATGAATTTACAGATATTTTAAATCTAAGTCAATTAACAAAAACAAAAACTGGTTCTAAAATAGATCCTGAAAAAGCCCAAGAAGTTTTAGATACTGGTATATTTGAACTTCTTCCAACCCAACCAGATCGTCAAGAGCAGATAAACAATTTCTTTTCAGACTTTGATGACTTTGTAGGTCCAACTCCAAGTTTTACAGATGTGGATGGGGATGGTGCGGGAGAACAACCTGATAATTATCAAGATGACGAAGAGAGTCGTGTTAGTCATGAAAATCAAGTGGACGCTTTTATAACTAGATTAGATGACCAAGTAAATGAAGAGAATGGTGGTAAGACTCTTCAATCAATGAGGAACAAACTTAACACTTATCTTGGCGATGTTGATAATATTATTCACAACTTAGATGATCAAAGACCTGAATATGAAAACACATCAGAGGGTTTTCTTAAAATAAGAAAACCAAATCAAGCAATTATTTTAACCGCGCCTGGTGATAATTTATTAGAATTTGATAAAAAAAACGAAGATGGAATCCCAAGTTATTTAACCGATGGTTTTACAATAACAATGTGGGTAAGGTTTGTAAGTAAAACATCAGAAGGAACTCTTTTTAATTTTGGCAACCCAAACTCTTTAGAAAACCCATCTGGATTTAGATTAGAGACATATGTAAAACCTAATGTTGATGACAATGGTAAAATTGTTAGACTATTAAGACTAATAATATTTGATGGGGTAGTTAGGGATAATCATTGGGGAACATCCAATCCTACGAGAAAAACACTTTCACAAGCGGGTTATCAAAATGGTGTGGGTAGAAATATGAATCCAGTTACACGTTTTGCTAAATCCCATAGAAATTATCCTACAATACCAACTGATGATTTAAACGAGTGGTATTTTATTTGCGCTACTTATAATCCTAATGTAGTAGAACCATCTTTAGAAGATGGTAACGAACTTCTTACTAATAAAGATTATTGGTTAAATCATGTTATACCAGGAGTAGAAGATGCTGAAGATGGAATAGTTTCTTTTAGTGGTCTTGGTGCTAAATGTAAAGTGGAAATAATAAGCCGTAGCGATTTGTTAAAAGCTCGTGGGTATAAAATAGATGACTTAACAGTAACAGCATCCGAAGAGGCATCTAATCAAGGAAATAACTCAACATCGAATACCAATAATACCGGTGCACCACCAGAACCAAATTTTACATATGAAATACAAATTCCAATGGTAATAGATTTAGCAGATACCGGCGGAGAACAATAAATTTAAATTGAGGAATTAATATGGCAGTTGCAAATAATGATGATACCGTTGACGATAGTGCAACGGGTGACGATCTACTAATCGTTAAATTATCAGAAGAAATTCAATTCACGGACGCAACACTTAACGCTGATGAAGTATTGTGGGATTTTGGAAATGGTGATTTTTCAAGTGATAGAAATCCATTATATACTTACTATTCAAATGGCGTGTTTAATGTTATATTAACTGCTGTTAATGATTTTGGTGAAGCATCAACAACTCAAACTATAACAATATCTAGTATAGGAGAGATGATTGTAGATCCTAATGAAGAACAACAAGAAGAAGAAACTCAAGAAGAAGAAACTCAAGAAGAAGAAACTCAAGAAGAAGAAACTCAAGAACAACAAGAAGAAGAGCAACAGCAAGAAGAAGAGCAACAGCAAGAAGAAGAGCAACAGCAAGAAGAAGAGCAACAGCAAGAAGAAGAGCAACAGCAAGAAGAAGAGCAACAACAAGAAGAAGAACAACAAGAAGAACAACAAGAAGAGGAACAAGAAGAGGAACAAGGAGATACATCAGGTAAAGGTGCAACTAAAACTCGTGGTTATAAAGGTAAAGATGGTACACAAAATGATGAAAACCAATAATAAATAATGGCAAAATTTACTACAATACCTAATCTTAAAGGATTATCCTACCAATCTATCCAAGGAGAGCCATCACCAATAGCTGGCATACAAGAACTAGGAACATTTACTATAAACAATAGAGGTTTTTGGGAAGAGATTAATTTTAATGAGGCTACATTACAACCTTATTTAACTGGTAACTTAACAACATTAGATGTATTATTTAATGAAGAAGCAGATGAAGGAAGAGGTATTCCTTATTTAAATTCAATAAATAACTCACCAAGATATCGGTATTCAATAGATGCTATACCATATGTTATTGATCCAAATGACGATGATGAAATAATTAGACTTGATGAATATTACGATAAAACCAATAATACCAATGAATATTATTTAACAACAGAAGGTAAAATAAATTATCATATTTACCCAAGAGAAATTGGTAGGAATCCATTTAATAGTAATATTGATAATTACACTACTAGATTAACTACAGATAATTTTGATATATATGCTGATAACGAAGATGAGATAGGTCATTTTTTATTTAAATTAAATTGGGGTGATGGCACTCCATTAGAATATACTAATGAACCTAAGTTATTAGAGTCAACAGTTTTATTAGATCACACTTATAAAAAACCTGGTTTTTATTCTATTACAGGAGTAGTGTATGCTTTTGATGGTAATAACATAGGTGCATATGAAAAGTTTCAAACAAACATTTTATTAAATCCATCTAAAAGCTATGAATTTAATTTATACAATTATGATAATTTTGCTACCATAGGTGGTATTAGTGTAGATTCTAGTTTAGTAAAATCTGCTGTTAACATACCAGGAATAGATCCGATTGATTTTAATGATGAAACTGCTTCGGAAAAAGTAATAGAAGATATAGACTTACTAGATAGATTAGATTTATTTAACTTTTTAAATAAAGTTGATAGTACTCTTTTAAATAAATTTGAAGATTTTCTATTACCATATTCACAAGAGTTTGAAATCCCTATTCAAATATATGGGTGTATGGATTCTAATGCTAACAATTATGATGGATTTGCAAATATGGATGATGGATTATGTAATTATGATTTTAATATAAACATTAATTTTAATAATAATGGTAATAATATATACCTTGCCAGAATAATATATTTTACAGATGGCTTACCACCAGCTCAAGCACAATCAGGACAACAAGTAGCAGAAGGTGATTTTTGGTATATATCGGAGATTCTTCTTGGCGATACTTCAACTGGCGGTATATTAAACACTAGTGAATTACTAAATGACGATATACCAAAATTATTTTTTCAATTTGAAGAACAAGGTCAACCACCACCATTTACTAGTGTTGTTAGTCTTAATAATCAAAATACTCTCGGATATAGATTTAAATTAATAACTGCGTATGATGATGATAATAATCCAATTAATGGGTGGTATACATTTGAACAAATAAACGATCCTAGTATAGATAATCTTGAATTAGATGGATCCCGTGAGTTGTTATTAGAAGCAGACATCAACTCATCCACAAATACAGATGAAGAGTCAGGTATAAGTCAAAATCCAGTTACGGAAGCTCCACTTAATACTGGTGCTACTGGTGAATATAATCCTGATATGTGGTATTTACAAGAAGAAGGTGATATACTCCAACCTGATTTTGATAATCAGTATACTGGTGGTTTATATCATAGACATGACGATGGAACATATCATATTGGAGGTGCAATTGTAGGTGATATTCATGACATACCTGCAGATGAAATAATAGTACCAGCAATTGAACCAGGCTCTCTTAATAAATATAGAATAATTTTACATAATAGTCCAAGTACTTTTGAATCAAGTTATTCAAAAGTTAAATTTCCAGGTGGACCTCAATCAGTAAATGATAGTAATTTTTCTAATATGTATAATGGCTATCCAAGTACAAATAATCAATTTATAAGTAATATTGAAGAAACAGGTGATACTTCTGTTGCAAGTTTTACATCAGATACCTTAACATTACCACATCCACCTCTGAGTCATGCAGCTGATTTTTTACAAGATAAAATTGTTCAAATAGAAGGTAATAGAGTAAATGATGATCCAAATTCTGTATGGGTTGGTTGGTATTATAGTGATTCTTCTTTAATAACAACTTCTAAAATAAAACAAATTGTTTTAAATGACGAGGTATGGGAAGCATCAGGAGGGGAATTAGACGAGACAGGAGTTGATCCTGTAAGAGTAATTAATTTATATGCTAAAGTAGTACTGGACTTGGAAATTTAAAATGGCTAGAATACACAAAGGATTTATAAATAAAAATTTAACCGATACCTTTAAGGATACTGGTTTAAATAACTTTGACTTAGCCACAACTAAAATTTACAAGGGTGTAAAACTGATGTGGGAACAGTTAGGATTTGAAAGTGATGATAGTGATAAACCAAATGAAAATATTTATTGGAAAAATATAATACCAAATGATTATACTCTTTTAAATAAAAGTGGAATTACAGTAGAAGATGGTGATGATCCGGTAAGTGGTTCAAGAACTCCAAGAACTCCGTATAAGGAAGTAATTATAAATCAAGATGATGAACAAGTATGGGATGATAATTATTATTATCCAAATTTACCTAAGTTAGATATATATGGTAATTTTGTAGAAGAGGTAAATACAGAAAACTCATATGGAGTAAGTACGGCACCAATAACAAACTTAGATGAAGCGGATGATAACTTAATATTAAATGTGGATTTTGATCAAAATAATACTGGTGATTTAATTGATAAAACCGATTACAATAAAATTGAATATAATCAAGATTTTAAATTATCTCTTGATCAAAATTTTAGATTACAACGAACTCAAACTTTAAGTCAAGATGGTATTACTAAAGATAGTACAGAGCAGGCATTTTAATGGCATATAACAAAAAAAATAGTTACCCATCTATAAAAACACCTGGTGTTTATCCAGAAGGAACTAATACAGAACTTGGATTAAATAGTTCTAATCTTGTAGATTTTTCCTTGGGTAATTGGAACTCTATAGTTAAAGGAAATAAGATATTATTATCTTCAGTAAATGTCCCATCTAATAAGAAAGGTGTGCCAATTAATATAGAATTTGATTTATCCGAAATAATATATTACAAAATACGTAGACCGGCATCCGGTGCACAAAGCACTTTAGTAAAAAATACCATTAATGAAAGCGCAAGTAATAATGACAGAGACATTCTTTTTGAAGCTGGTTTATTAAATCCATCAAATCAAGGCTATACATATAAAGATGTAGCAGGACCTCTTGTACAAATACTTTCAGAGTCGGGTGGTAGTTTATTTAATGTAATAGACAATAATGATGATGGTGCAGTCCAAAGAGCTAAAGATTTTTTAAATTATTTTTATAATGAACTTACCTTTCCTGAAATAACAAATGGAATAGAAGTTGATTTAACAGGAAAAACTCCATTTTCAAATAGAACAATCTTATTTTCAGATGGAACAGCTTTTATACAACCAAGAGAAGACAATGAAGACGCTGGAATAATTTTATCACTTGATGATGATTTAAAGGAAAAAATAAAAGATATAGGTAAGGGAACTCACAGTCCTAATCAGTACCCAAATGCATTTATTTTAAGAGAAGTACCAGAAGCCGATAAAGATGATTACTTTACACATGAGATAATGTTTCCTAAAAATATGAAAATAAAAAATGTTGGGGACGATGAGGATGCTGCTATTATACTTACCGGTTTTACTAGTTTTAATAATATAATAAAATTAGATGAAGATAGATTTTCACAAATAACTTTTTTTCCAGAAGATAGATTAATTTATAGTCCACAAAACATTCCACCAACAGAATTAAGTTATCTTGCTAGTTTAGGATATCCTAATTTTAAATTTGATAATAGTATTGATAATGACGAGTATATCGAGTCTTTAAATATAAATCCAGTAGACTTTATAGTAAATTTAAGAACAATAGATACTCAAGATAATTTACTTTACTATCAAAGAAGTGATAATAAATATCGAGACACATCCTATCCAATAGAAGTTGATCTAACAATAGGCTTGTTTAATCTAAATGAATTCGAAAATAATTTTGATGAGAATGCAGACTTAACAGCACTTTACGGAGGAGCATATCTTTCTGATCCAGATGCTATTGTTGCTTATTTAGAAGATAATATTGAACCATATACTCATAAAGCTTTTTCTTATTATAAGTACAGAGTTATTCAATGGGGTGATGAAAAACAACTGCTGTCCGATAGTCAGATAGAAAATAGTTATCTTTTTAATTTTTACGATAAAGAAGATTATCCTAATCTTAGTGATTATGATTTTAAAAAATTTATAAATGAACAATCTACGCTTACAAAACCAATACAAAATTCTAGTAATCATGTTTATGTTAATCCTGGTGTAAAGTCAATAAAAATTGTATTGTATAGGTATACTCCTAATGGAGCTTTTATTTTACAAAGTTATCTCATTACAAAAAACATTGTAGTGAATGATGGATCTTTATCATCTCAAGATTTTTCTATATTCGGTACAAGTAATTTTAATCTACTGCCATTAAAAGATAATCAAGCAATCATAGGTGGTATTGACGAGAATTCAGAATACAATAACTCAGTTTTTAAAATTGTAAAGGATGATAACTTTATACGAAGTGATTATTTAGAACGAGTTTCATCTAGGGATTATGTAAAAAAATTTAAAAATGGTTCTTTAGGAAAACAACCTGGTCAGTTGGACTTAGGACAAACAAGGGTATTTACAGAACCAAAAGATATTTATGATTTTATTGGTGCTGATAAATTAAAGTGGATAAATGACGGATCGGGAAGTTTACCTATCAATAGTTTAGCAACCGACATATTTATAAGAGATGATAAATGTGTTGTTGATTTAAATCCATCAAACTCTGAATATTCAGCAATACAAAATCAAGCAGGTTTAGAAGGGGTAGGGGTATTAATTGGAGACTATAAAGTTAATCAACCAGAAGGTAGTGGGATACAAAGGGAAGGTGCGATGGAAACTCCTCTTTTAGAAACAGATAACGAAAAACAAGCATTTTAATGGAAATATTACAACCATATAACAACGACACCTTACAATTAATATCCGATAATAGTGATTATATATTTACTGCTAGTGATTTACAACAAGGTGTTATAAAAATATCTGTATTTGGTGATAATGGTTTTTTTGATAGCAGCGGTGACTTACAAGAAAATATTGATTTCTATGTAAAAGATGATGAGTTATTTTTAAAACCAAATGAGTATTTAGATAGAAATAATTTTTTAGAAGATAACTATAATGTTCAGTTTGATTTTTTAAAAAGATTTCCTCAAGGTGATATTTTTCACATATCGCAGGTATCTCCAAGTAGAAAAGAAGTTAGATTAAATTCGGTTAACTTTGAAATAGATAATGGTCTAAGAGACTCGGTATCAAACTTCATGAATGAAGATCCAAATGAAGAAGACGAAAAACCATATCAATTTAATTCTTATTTTGAAATATCACAAGGGCGATTGATTCCTATAAATGGATATGCGTTTGATGAGGTTACTAGTAATAAAAGAACTTTAATATTAAAATTAAATGAGCCCTTACCAACCGATATAGAAGTTTTATCAACCGATTTTAATATATCAAATAAATTTTTATCTTCACAAACCGAAACTATTTTCTTTATTGATAGAGAACAACTTTCTGTAGTTGGATTAGGTTTAGATGTAGATGTATCATTTTCTACATTCGATACACCAATCTCTGACTCTTCAGCTAACTACAATGAGATAACAGCATCCGTTGGATTAAATATTGTAGAGCAAGTAAATAGATTACAAAAAGACCTTAACCTAAATATAGATTATGAAAAGTTTAATGGTCATGTGTTTTTTGGTTCTGCAAAATCTAAATTAGAAAATTTTAAAAATAAAGCTGTTAAGCTAGACAGTATATATTCAGAAATAAGTTCTTCATTATCACTAGTAAGTAATCCGCGTGTTATAGAAAAAAGAAAAGATTTATTTAAAAGGATACAAAACGTACAAAACGATTTTACTCATTATGATTATTTTATGTATAATGATGGTCAAAGTTATTCTACATCATCTGCACCGGGAGTGGGTATTAACTTCGCTGGTAGGGAGTATAATAATAAAGTAGATAATAGTTTTGAGATGTTACAAGACCAAGAGGGAATTGATAGAGTTTATAAAAAAACAGAGGATGGTTTTATTCACCTTTTTACCGATGTGTATAATGTAGAACAACCACCTTTTTATAATTCTAATGATGATTTTTATCTTTCATTTTTATTAAAGGGTGGTGACGCAGAGTACAGTTTAAATATTAGTGGTGGTTTAGCTAATCAAAATTACAACACAACTGGTGGTACTACATTAGGAAACTACCCATATAATAATGATAGACAAATTCCGTTTGATGCGACAACCGGTTCTGTTATATTAAATCCAGAAGTAACGGGATCGGAATATAGAAGATTTATATTTAGAGCACAACAAAATTATTTTAGACCATCGAATTCAAATGGGATAGTACTTACAGGTAATTTTCCTGAAAGTTATGGAAAGGGTTCAGGCACATGGACGATAGCAACTGGTTCTATGATAACTAGCTTGACAACCGGATTTGCTAGGGGTATCCTAGATACTTCTGGTAAATTTACTAATTATTTCTTTCCATCGAATATCGGTGAGGACGGTTTGGTTAGTAATTCAACAGCTAATCCTACTATTATTTTACCACAAGGTGATTTATTTCCTGTGTTTTCACAAGAAGGTGGTGATAAAGAAGCCCTTTTTGCTAATGTAGTTGTAACAAAAAATAATCCAACTAACATTCATCCTTTTTCAAAAATATATAGACCACCGAATGGTGCTTACGCCGGTTCATCAGAATGGAATGATTGGTATAATACAATGGAACGTATTGCTAAAGATTATGATAATAATAATATCCATTCACTTATAAATAACTTACCTGAAATTTTACAAACTGGTGATGAGCATAAAGTTCTTCGTGATTTTGTAAATATGTTAGGAGAGCAATTTGATTTGTTAAGAAGTTACATTGATAATTACCATAACATATATAAGTTAGGATATAAAAATCCAAATTCTATGCCAGATAATCTTTTGCCTATAATAGGAAACTCACTTGGATTTGATTTATCAAACCCAATTTCTGGTAGTTTAGAAAATTATTTAGAAGGAACTGGTGGCGATGAAGTTGGTGATAAAAAAGCTATTGCTTCTCTTTGGACAAAAATATTAAATAACTTGATGTATATTTACAAAACAAAGGGAACGCAAGAAAGTATAAATACTTTATTAAACCTTTATGGATATGATACTAACTCTTTTAATTTAACAGAATATGGTGGTTCTACCGATGAACATAATCCATCGGTTGTTACTAATAATGTTGCAAATGATTTAGATAATGGATTAAAAAATGTTAAGGGTAATGTTTCTTTTAAGGAAAAAACAGAACAATTTAAATCATTAAACATATCATCTGGTTCGGATAGTTTAGCATTAGATTGGTGGACGGAAGACGCTAAACCAAATGGTATAGAATTTATTTTAAGAACAGCTCCGACAAATAATACTCAGACAATTTTAAGAGCTAGCGGTTCAGCTGATTTATGGGATTTAAAAATTATACCATCCGGCTCATCAACTACGACTGGTAGTTTAGAGTTTAGATTAAATCGTAGTGTCAATGGTACTGGTTCATTAGATGCGTTTACTAATGCTATATCAATGTCAACTGATTTTATTAATGATATAAATAATTTCAAATATTTTAATGTAATGTTACAAAGAAATGTAGTAAGTGCTTCAGCTCAACTAACACAATCATATCATTTGTTTGTTGGTAGGAAAGAAACTGATAAAATTAAAGATATACAATTTGTTACAACATCGTCATTTAATATAAATGCTAATAACAATTTTATAACATCATCTGCTGCTCAACAATCTGCTGGTAATAATTTATTTTTTGGTGAGTCTATAACAGGTTCAATTGCTGAAATAAGAGCTTGGGATGCTTATGTTAGCATGTCTAAATTTAAACAACATATTCTTAATTACAAAAGTGTTGTTGGGGGAACTGTAACTTCTGCTAGAGATAATTTAATTTATCACTATCCACTAGCTGATAACGAAGGTGGTACAACAATAAAGGATATTTCGTCACCAAGTAAAAATAAAAATTTTGATAAGACCATATCAACACAACCTAGTTTGACAATAAAAAGTAGTACATCAGATGTTAAAAACTTTAGTTTTCAAGTTAGAGGAACTGACGCTGTAAAGAGTGACAAACAATTTAAAATAGGTTCAGATTTAAAATCAGTAGGTGGTCTTAATTCTAAAACTTCTAACTTAAAACAACCAGTTAAAGCTGGAACAAATGAACCTAAAGTACAAGTTGTAAACAAAATTGGTAAAACTTATTCTTATGTAGATGCTGTCGATTCGATTATAATAAATGCTATGTCCGATTTTCAATTAGATGATTACTTAGATGATTATGATAATAATGGAATATATGACGACCTCTTAACTTTAAGAAAACAATTAATTACTGAAAGATTAATATCAGTTGATGTTGCTGAAAACTTATTATCGGTAGAAAAACAAACGGATGATTCTGGACTTATAGATATATTAGAAACTTTATTACCAGCAAAAACAAAATTTGAGTTTTCATATGAAGTTAAAAATGATACTCTATTTAGATCAAAAATAAAAAAAGCTAGTTTACAAACAGAACTTAATCCAAATAAGGTAATTGGTTCTACCAACTTAACAGAGCCAGTTGTTAGTATAAACTTTAATCAAAACAAACACAACGTGTCTATTGATGTTCTAACTGACGAGTTCTCCGTGTCTGCTTTAGCTAATAAAAACTTAAAAGAAAAAACAATTAATGTTTTAACCGATGAAATTAATGTAAGTGCTACTGCTAATGATAAAGTTCATTCTAATTCATCTATTAAATTAAATATAACAGATTTATCAGATTCATCAAATCAAAAAGTTTTTAATGTAGAACTGAATAATTTTAGCGATTTACTATTGGGTTCTAAAAACGAGTTTTATAAAAATAGTGGAACTAGTGTAGACAATACATTTTTTAAATCAGGTAATCCTGGTATTAATGGAAAATACAATACTTACAAATATGAAGACAGATTTTTCTTTAGAAGTATAGGTGATACCGAAGAGTTTTTTCCTGTAAGTGGAACTTACGAAGATAGAACTGGTACAAATGCTAAACAACCTTTTAATCATCATGATAACTTTAGACATTTTGGAAATCGTTATTATGTAGATAGTAAAGAGGGTTATACTTACGATTCTTTTTTTGGAGATGCTAATGCTACGGTAGATGGTAGGATGATAGGTAGAACTCTTTTCTTTAAATCAGATGCCGATGGTAACATTACTTATCCAATCAATCATTACTTTAAGGTCGGAACAAGTAAAGATATGTTAACAAACCTTATTTATAAGGGAACACAAAACGATGGATCTAATCCACCAAACTTTGATAAAAACTTAGATACATCACCAACAATTTCAGCTTATACAATTAACGTAGGTGGTTCGGATACTACTAAGAAGTTAAAAGTAATAAGGTAAAAAAATATTTCGATATATTTATAGATAGACATATTTAACACAAGGACAAAATTATGGGAATTTTAGATAACGATACCGTCATAGTAGACGCCATCTTAACCAAGTTGGGAAGACAGAAATTAGCAAACGGACAACCTTTAGGAATATCACAATACGCTTTTGGTGATACTGGTGTAGATTACACATTATATAACGCTGGCCATCCAAGTGGTTCAAGTAATTACGGAAGTGCTATCACTTCTCTTCCAATGTTGGAAGCGGTACCTGATGATAATGTATTTTTAAGATTTAGGCTTTACGGAGAAGGTGAAAGAAATGTACAAAACTTTTCTTTTATAACTGCTACAAGTGGTACTTCTGTAACAATATCTAAGGTTGCTGGTGAAACAGAAAGTACACCTGTTACAATAGTCCCAAGAGTTTTTCCAACTGTATCGGGAGCACAATACAATTATAAAATTTTAGATATGAGAGGGTTAACATTAGAGGGCGTAAATGCTTCGAATGTAAACATATCTGGTGAATTTGGTGCAAATAAATTACCACCATTTGACCATCCAGATCCAGTTATAGCAAATATTACTGGTATTAGTGATTTAATTATTAATGCTCAACCACAACAAATTACTTCACAAAGATCAGTTGGAGTGGAAATATCAAGAGATGGTGCTGCTTCAGCATTTGTAACCTTAACAATTGAAGCTAACAACACAACAGCATAGGATTTAGATTATGATTAAACAATTTAATATAGCCGATGATACAATAACAACACAGATTGGGGTAACTAATGGATTTTTTGATGGTGGTGTTGGAACACTTGCTGGTTCAGGTTTTACCACATCATCCTTATCTGCTGCACAGAAATCTTATTATTATAATCTACAATATAATACTAAAGATCATTTTAGTATAACTTATGGGCACATTCTTGGAAGTGGTAGTGCTGAAGAATCAACAACTGTTGAAGGAACAACACAAGCAATCTATAAACAATTTTTTAATTTCACAGAACCCAATTCTGAAAATTTAAGAGATGGCACCGGTTGGCAAATGATAGATGGAACTAATGGCAGTAACGCTGTAACTCAAGAAGGAGTTTATATTTTATCTGCTGAAAGACTACAGATGAAAGATAGGTTAAATCCAGGTACCTGGACAATAAACCTTTCTGGTTCAGAGGGTAGTGGAAGTGGTGCACTTCATTTTGGAGCTCGTAATTTATCACTAACCGATGACTCAAAAACAACTGTAGCTGAATCTGCTCCATTTGGTCCAAGATATCATATTGTAGAAGGTTCTGCTGGAGAAGTAACTACTGATTATACAACTAGAACTTATGGATTCTTTTATCCTGACGCTGGATTGATGGTCTTTAGTGCCAATGCTCTTTCATCAAGTATACCTGGAGATGAAAATTACATAACAAGTGGAAGTGATCATGGTTTAGCGGATGGTAATGGATTAACACAAGATTTAAGGGTAACGGATGCTGCTGATAACGCTAACAAACTTAGAACAGCAATACAAAGAGGTACTGGAATAACTATTCGTTCAGAAGAACAACAATATATTTATGATTATTTCTGTAGAGCTAAAGCTAGTGAATTTAATCTTTCACAAAATATAACTTTTTGGAGTGGTTCAACTTATGAAATAAGGCATAGTGATATGGTAACTAATCCACAAACTTTTATTAGTGAAGTTGGATTGTACGATACTCAAAATTCTTTATTAGCTATTGGTAAATTAAGTTCACCAATCAATAAAAACTTTAGTTCAGAAGCTATCGTTAAAGTTAGATTAACTTACTAATGTCATGGGATGTTTAAGAAATTTACAACCGAAAACCAAAATACCTATCAGTATAAGGCACATAAGAAATTTACTTTAAGCCAAGCTGATTTAACAAGATATGAGTTTATTAAAGACTCAAGTAATGAGGTATCTAAAAGTTATTACGATTTTGCTCGTATAAATTTTTATCTTAGTGGTTCTCAAGATGAAACATATCTAAACGAATCATTTAACATAGGTAATGACGGCTCCGGTAGAAATATATTCCTAAACAAGTTTTATGATAATGGCTCAATTGTTTTTATTCCACAAAATAAATTTGATGAAGAAATAAGACGAGGTAGTTTTCTTTTAGTAGATAATGCAACGGGAGCAATCATTGTTGATGATAGTGATGGAAATCTTTTTTCTAAAAATGCTACTTTTTCACAATCCATATTCCCCTTATCTTCACAAGACAATTATGTTGGAAATATTTTTTACAATGTAGGAGCCTTTGCTATTACAGAAACTGCTTCTTTTAACGGTTCAAATGATTATACCGATGTGACTAGTGGTAACTTTACGGTTCAATATCAAGGAACAACACAAATAAATACTTATGAATGGAGTTGTGACTCACAACCAAATGAATTAAATAACACAACTAATCCTACGGTGTTTAATTCCAATGGATTAGGTCAATTAAAAGATAATTTGACAGGTAGTAATTATCCAACTTATATAACAGAAGTTGGATTGTATGACGACCAAAATAGTTTAATAGGTTATGCTAAGTTATCAAAGCCAATACCAAAAAGTCAGCAACTGCCGATGAAGTTTTTACTAAGAATGGATTATTAAAACAATACTTATATAGGAGAAATATTATGAATAGCCCAATAGCAAAATTTGTTAACTGGCAAGTATCAACTGGTCAGTTAGATATATGGACATCATACCACCTAGCAGCTGGAATCTTTATTGCAAAGATAGCAGAATGGTTAGGACAAACCGATTTTTGGTGTGTGATGTGGGTAGTGATTATAGGTGTAGCATGGGAAATATTTGAGTACTTTGTAGAAGGTACAGAAGAAACTTATGGTACAAAAAAGAAGTGGGCTTACAATACAGGTGCTGATTTACTTGTAGAGATAGGTGCTGCTGCTTGGATAATGATATAGGAGAAAGCAGATGTTAAAAAAACTTATAATAGGTTTATTATTAACCTCATCTTTGTTTAGCCAAGAGTTTTTTACTAACTTTTTTAAGTATTCAACTGCTTATGCAAGTTTTAGTTTAAATGCTCCTCGCTATCAAGACGATAGGTTTGCTATTGTTGGGGGTTTATCTACTGGTGATTTAATTGTAGAAAGAACTGAAAGAGAATTAAAACCAGATTTTCAAAAATCTTTTGGTATAAGAAAAATTGGTAGATTTCAATACGAACCAAAACGTGGTGTCAAGTCTGCTGGAAAGGGTGGTGTTTGGTATGATGGTTCTGAACAATCAGCTAATGAAAATGCTACATTTGGACCTGTAAAGGGTTGGGAGTATTTGATTAAATTTTCAGAAGGTAGACAATGGGGTGATGACTATCTCAATCAAGAATATTGGTTAAGATATATTGGAAAATTTGTAATGGCTAAAGTAGGTTGGACAGAACTTGGTTTAGAAGATATTAATTATGGACAAGGTGATATTAGAATCCACCTCACACCTGAAGCATTAGGAAATAAATTTCATCTATCTCTTGGATTTAAACACAGACAACATCCAGTATATGGATTTGATGCTGCTATCTTAGATACAACTTGGTATAGAGGACAATGGTGGGATTTTGCAGAAGATGCTTTTGGTGTTGATGATAACCGATGGGTTGATGCTAGTATGATTGACGAAGATGGTAACTTTATACAAGGTCAAAATGAACTATTAGAATACATCAATGGTGAGTGGGTGCCAATTGAAGGTGGTGGTCCTTTTTGGAATGAAGGTGGAGAATATTGGGGACATGATTGGTTATGGAGAGGTGCCAACGGAGAACTATTTGCTTATACCGATAGAGAGTTTTTTATATATCACTTTCCAGGTATGTTAGAAGAATATATCGGTGGTGTTAAAAAAGATATTGGATATCAAAGTGAGACATCATTAGTATTGGGTATGGATTTTTATCATTATGCTGAAAACTGGTGGTTACACACTTGGGGTAATTGGTTGCCGGTACATTATGGTCACACAAAACACTCTTATCACAATGCGTCACTTTATCAAAATCACATAGAAGAAGGTAAAGAACCATATGATTTTGAATATGTAGAAAAGGGATGGGCTGATTGGAATGATTACGATATGGGTGCTATCTTTGGTGTAAAGTTAAAAGATAATTTAGGTGTATTTGCTGAAGGTAGATATTTGTTCTATTGGGAAAGACCAGCATACGATATCAAACTAGGTGTTAACTATCAATTTATGGGATTTTAAAATGAAGAAAATACTTTTACTTTTATTATTATCGTTTGGTTGTGAAGATACTATAGTAACTGAACAGAAACAAGAGCTAATTCAGATGTGGGTTAATGGTGACATTATACCTGTCTATGATTACTATGAGAGTATTACTACCTATGGTG
>Ga0209815_1000860_pt1 | contig 21418 bp, 37 predicted proteins | sample CoawatmetaG00DNA_FD_187507 | JGI IMG/M metagenome (GOLD analysis project Ga0209815, IMG submission 187507) | Marine microbial communities from the West Antarctic Peninsula - Coastal water metaG002-DNA (SPAdes) (version 2) | ecosystem: Environmental > Aquatic > Marine > Coastal ...
CCTGTAAACTCCAATATGCGGCACTTAAATTCTTTTGACCAGTAACTCTTTTTAGTATACCACCCATTCTAGCGTCAAATGATCTTTTTCTAGCAGGTATGTTCTTCTTAATGCTCATTTCCTTAGAACCGAAATTAACTTTCTTTACATTACCTGTTTTTTGATCTTTAACAAACACTTTAAACTTTTTAACATCACCTCTACTAGGTTTGTTTAGTTTAACTTCTCTGCCTTGATATTTTGCCATATTGTCAATTAATTAGTGTTTACTTGGCAACCCCAAGCGTGTACATAATAATCATTATGTTTAGTAACTTTTCCAGTCATTTTTCCGCTATCGTCATAAATATTTACATATTGTATTATATTTTTAATTTCCATAGCTTCGTATAACTCACTACAAGTTTTATCGACAGGTACTGTGTAAACAAGAGTACCAATACTTAAATATATAATTAATAAATATTCCATTAATCAATAAATGGTAAAGGCTGACTGTATATATTCTCATTAGGATTATCTGACTGACCTAACATATTCTTACCTAAAAAGATTTGCATAGTAACATTTCCGCCCTCTGCTGACTTCCATTGCATCTGTCTTAACCTTAATTTACTCTCGGCTCTCCCTTTTGTCAGAAATTCCGAATAACTCTTTTCAATTAAGTCTGCACTACAACCAAAGAACTCGCTAATTTCTCTATTATTACAGCCAAATCTTGCTAATGTTTGTATCTCTTTAGTGTCTATTTTATATTTTTTAGGTCTTGCCATATCTTCCTCTTTTTTAAACTGTTTGTATCAGTTCCGCTATTGCGTAATTTTAAATAGTTTTAAGCCATATTCATTTGGCTCTTGTTTAATATTTAGGTTATCTTTTTTTATTAGTCTATTATTTTTTTTAAACTTTGTGTAATCAACATAGTGATGCCATCTTCCAAATCTCCAAGTAATTCTAGAAACATCTGGGTGTAATTGTACTTGCATACGAGATTTAGGCATTGTACCTTCTTTAGAATAAAAAGCCTCTGTGTTACCACCTTTGATAGCTTGTGTTGTTATTTTTTCTTGTAAGAAAGCATTAAACTGTACTGTACACCAACCTGCTTTTAGCATCTGTAATGATAAATCTGTATCTTCGTTATATCTTCCACGCCATTTAAAAGGCATATCATTGCGTATTAAGTTACAACTATATATTCTAGTATTAACTGCAAATGGAGGAAATTTATTCGCATTTCTATCAGTTACAAACATACTGTATTGTGGCCCTGCCATAGCAATATTTTTATATCGTAAAACAAAATCTTCCATTACTTTAAATGGTGTACCATCATAACATTTAATTCTTTGATTTTTATTAAATCTAATAAACGATTTTATATTATCGTCCATAACCCAATGCCAATCATAACCATTATTAATAGAATGTTGCCAAGCAAAATTCCTTGCCGCACCTGGCCCCTTGCTTTTTGTATTTTCAAGATTATCGCAAGTATTGTAATTATCTTGATATGTTTTATCTAAAATTAATAATTTGTTTTCATCTATAACTTCTGCGTACTTATCATATTCTTGATCTTCAATAATAATACGATAGAAAACATTCATACTATCTAATGCTTTAGCAGTTAGCCTACTATCAGCACGACCTTTACTTGGAATATATAGGGGAAATTGTGGATTATTCTGTACCATATCCTTTGTCTTTTTTAACTTTTCTTGGTCTAAATGGAATATCTATAAATTTTGTTGCATCTGTATAGTCTTGACCAATTAATTTAAAGAACTTTTCTACAGCTTCTTTATTACCAAAGTTTATTATCAATCTTTTATATGGTGCTAGATTATCGTGATTAAATTCAGGCATATCTTGCCATTCTTCATCTGCATCTAACCATTTTGAATTTGTATTATCCCAATTTAAAATACTATCTAATTCGTTGTTGTTAAAACCTAATTTACTTAGTTCAAAATTATCTTTTATAAGATCTTGAAATTCATTGTGTAATAAATCGTAATCCCATTCAGAATATTGATTAGTTTTATTATCTGCAATGCGATAACCTTTAGCTTTATCTTCTGAAATGTTAGCAACTAATACTGGTACAGTATCTTCTTTAAGAATTTTTGCCGCTTCATACCTACTATGACCTGCAATAATAATATTGTTTTTATCGACTACTATAGGCTGTTGCCAACCAAATTCCTTTATAGAGTTAGCAACCTTTTCAATATCAATCTTTTTTCTAGGATTCTTTGTATAAGGTTTAATATCTGTTAATTTAAATTGTTTAATTTCCATATTACATAATCAGGATTATTTTTTTCAATTTCAGTATAATGTGTTGCCATACCATTTACAACATTTTCTTCGTTTTGACCATCTAATTGTCTGACGTAAAATATTGCGTGAAATAACTCGTGTTTGACTAAGTCGACAGCAATGCTACCACCATAATTAATTATATCTTTATCTAGGTATATTCTCATTGTTCGAGAATGAAACGATCCTTGCTGTTCAGCACATTCTTCAGAAATTTCACTTGGTATTTGTTCTAATGTTATTCTATAATGTGATAATCTAATAAATTCAGGTAATTTTATTTCTGTCTTTGCGTCTTTTTTCATTTTCAAGATTGAATTTATACTTAGTTAAGAATAAATGTAGCTTACAAACTACATAATAAATCATTTATTTTTTTTCTTTTTCTTTTTTTTCATTGGTCTGCCTACTTTAGACCCATAAGTTCCCTTACCTTTTGGCATAATATATCCTTATCTGTGAGTGGTTTGAATACACGAATGGTATTGTATAAAGTTATACCATAGTCTGTTTTGATAAGTCAACAATTAAATTGTATTTTTATCGAAAAAAACTTGAGCCTCGTCAATTGCTTCTCTAAACCTCTTGCCAAGATAAACTCTATCGACTTGATACATAGCTGAAGTTTCTTTTATAGTGTAATCTTGAACACAAATTCTATATAAAAAATTAGAAGCTAATTCACCTATATATTTGTTTAACTTTGATAGTCTATACATTGCGTCTATCCGGTCAGGTGCCATATCATTCCAACCGCTGATATCACCAACTTTATTGAAATTTGATGTATAATTACCTATGCGGCTTTGTTCCCATAACCTGCGTACTCTTAAAGCGGTATAATATTGCTGAATATTAATAGCTTTTTTTGACCGCAATATATCTAAAGAAGATTCAGACATATTTATCATCACTACTTTGCCTTGTCCTTTGGCTTTTTCTTCTTTAGTGCCAATAAACTTAGGTCTGATATTTCTGCGATCTTCTTTTTTTAAATCTTCCATACACAAAGTGTACAGTATTCGTTTAAAACTTTCTATTATATTTTTTCACCATCTATTAGACTAAAGGTAATTCTATTAGTTCCATTAGAATATTCTATTTCGTCCCAAGTACTTCCGACCATTACATAGTCTTTAGGAACAGTATTAAATTTTTTTCTAAAATATTGATCTGGTGTTTGTACAAAAGGTTTTGCAGTTAGTTTATCTTCATCTAGATATCTTTCACCATTTAGCCAAGTAATAAAATGTGGAATATAATTAAAGTCTTTAGTATTATCACAAAGTTCATTATATTTTTCAATAAGATCGCTTCTTTTAACTTTATTTCTTATCTTTAAATATTTATCTTGAGCTTTCTTTTTAGAGCCTTTTTTAGCCCTTAATTGATTCCATAAATCATTAAATTCGCTTATATATTCTTTACCTTTATTTGTTAATTTATTATGTTTCATATCACTTGATGTATCATTTGGCATATCTTGATAGTCGTCATAATGAGTTATAGTAATAATATTTGGTGTATCAGCAGGTGTATTACTTGGTGTATTTGTTGTAATTGTGTAATTCTCTTTTAATCTATCTAAAAATCTTTGTACTTTTGATCTATTCCAATTAAAGGCTTTTGCCATATAACCAATAGAACAACATAATTGTCCTCTTTTTAAAACTATTTCTTGATTTTGTATTCTATATCTTCGATCTGCAAAACTTGCTTCTAATAATATCCAAACAAATGCACCGATCTCGCAAAATGATCTGTCTTTTTTTTGTAATGCAGGGTGAGATAAAAGCCCTCTACCTATTTTGATGTAACCTCTCATAAACACTTTTCCTTTCCTTTAAGTATTCTATATGTTCCTTTGTAATTTTCTTACAAGGACTGTTAATTGCATAAAATATAGCAAATTCATAGGGATTGATATTAAATTTTTTATAAAATGTTAATTCACCAATATCTGTTTGCATTTTGTGATAATAATAATTAAAAGGTAAAACGCAATAATCACTTGGTTTTAAACCTGTACCACCATCACTTAGTATTCTTATATGACAAGCCTGTGATTCATACTGTTGACTTATAAGACAAGCCTTTTTTCTTATATAATTAAGATGTTTAATAGATCTATACATTTTTAAGTAGGGCATAGCAGAAAGGACTTAACTTGGAGGAAAAGAAACTATGCCCTAAAAAACACTTTAAATTAGCCAAAAAATAATGTCAATAAATAGTTTACAGATATACATAAACACTATTAAATATATCATATTAACAAATCTTGGAGGATTAAATGACAACATTAACTAAACTAGAAAAAAACTTAATAGAAGAAGCTATCAAAGGTACTGATGGATCTAACTCTTTTTTATTTTGTACTGCTTTACAAATTGGAAATAAATTAGGTTGGACTGCTAACCAAACTAAAGGTGTATATGGATCATTAGAAAAGAAAAATATAATTTCAATGACTGATTGTATGCTTGAGGGTGGTATCGGTCAATCTGATGACAGAATAGCATATTGGTCTATGAATGTTCAAAGTGATGATGGAGAAAAATTTGAACCTTACAAAGACACAATAGAAAAAATGGAAAAATATCTAGCAGAAAGGGAGGTGGCGTAAGCCACCTTGAAAGGATTAATTATGTCAAAATACGATTTAGAAAAAACTTCTGCAATAGCAAATAAAGTTATTGCACTAATGCAAAATAATAACGAGGAATGGTTTAAACCTTTTACTGGTGATTCAAAATATGGATTAGGTGTATTTCCTAGAAATATAAAAGGCAATACTTATAGCGGTATGAATTTATTTATACTACTTCTTGAAAACTACCAATATAAACAAAATACTTGGATCACTTACAAAAAGACTAAAGAACTAGGTGGTCAAATTATTAAAGGTCAAAAAGGTACACAGATTAAATTCTGTGGCAACATTTCTAAAAAAGATAGTAATGGTGCTGACGAAGATTACTTTGTAAATAAATGGTACACTGTTTTTAATTTAGATCAAACTAACTTAGAAGAAATTAAGCCTGAACTATTTCAAAACAATGAAAATGAAATGCCTTTAGATTTAATTCAAAGAGATCAAGCTGTTGATTTATTTATTAAAAATACAGACGCTCACATAGTTCATAATAAAACAGGAAAATGTTTTTATGTACCTAGTAAAGATATGATTAATATGTCGCCTTTAGATACTTGGCAATCACAGGCAGATATATCTAAGGAAACTTTTTATTATTCAACTTTATTACACGAGCTAACTCATTGGACAGGTCATAAAGATAGACTTGCTAGAGATATTAATAATGGTTTTGGTACTAGTGCTTATGCGTTTGAAGAATTAGTCGCAGAGTTAGGGTCAGCAATACTTTGTGGTATGTTAGGTGTTTCTAAACAGCCTATGGCTAATCACGCACAATATCTCAATAATTGGATAACAGGTTTAAAAGAGCAACCACACTTACTTTTAAAAGCCTGTACTCAATCACAAAGAGCATATTCATTTTTAAAAGATTTACAATCAAATGAAAAAAGGGAGGTAGCGTAATGACAATACAGTTAGAACCGCAATGGAAATATAGAAATAGTGAAGATAAAGAATCAAACTTTACAAGATGGTGGCGTTGGAATACAGATGAGAAAAAACGACTACCAATTAAACCTTATACTGAACAAGAGGCTAGATTAGTATTTGATGAAGTTATATTTCCTAGATTAACGGAGGCTGATTATGAAAAGTAAAGTATATTATGATCTTATGTATGAGATCGACCAAGATAAAGACCAAAGAACAGTCAAAGAATACTTAAAATTTTTTGAATATATAACTAAATTTATTAGGAGTTTATAATGAAAAAACATAGAAAAAAAGCAACACCGCAAGAAAATGGTTGGAAGTATTTTTCAATCAACTTAGATCTTATAGAACATAAAATAGTCAGAAAACAAATGGATTTATTGAGTGAATATACAGGCAAAACTAAGAAACAGTTGTTTAAAGAAATGTTAAGTGAAAGAATAAATAAAGAAATTAATGGAGGTTTTTATGAAAAAGTTAATCCTATGCATTTTAATGCTTAGTATCACAGCTTGTGCTTCAACACCTGTTATTGATAGTAGAGGTGGTAGTGGCAACATAGCTCACGATGCAGAAAGACAACACGACGATTTATATACTTGTTTAGCCATAGCTGATGATAATACCAATGATTTATTAGAGGTTACCAAGAAAGGTTATAATTGGGTGCTTAGACCTAGAACATTATGGTTAATGCCTGAACTAAAGGATAAGAAAAAAGAAATTATAACAGCTTGTATGAAAGGAAGAGGATTTAGTATCCTTACTTGGAAATAATTATGACTAGAGATAGAATAGTATTTTATTGTAAAAAATGTGATGAGCCTTGCAAGAGTGACCAAATAAACGAGGATATGGTTTGTATAGATTGCCAAGATTTATTTATTGAATTAGGTGAATCAGATGAATAACTACTTTACACCTTGGGGGAAAAAGGTAATATTAATAATAATTGGAGGAATAATATGTCTATACTTACTGATGTAAACTATCGCCATTCGGCAGGTAGTATTAATGGCTTTGTAGATAATTCACAAATAGAAATAGCTAAAAGAATTTTCAAAATAAGACAACTAGCAAATGATAATATGATACGAGGTAATGTTAGTGAACACATTGCAAGATTTATATTAGCTAGAGATCCTGATGAAGCTACCTTGTTAAAATATACAGATAAAAAATGGGAAGAATATAAAGGGCAAACGAATGAGGCTAAATTATTTGCTTTGGAATGTGGTAAACAATTTGCTATTTGCTTAGAAGAACTGCAATTAAAAAGACCTCAAATATATCAAGAAGTATTCACAAAACATATTGAGGGATACAAGTTCAATTCAATAGGTTATGGTGATTTTACCTATACTAATTCAGACAAAGAACCTATTTTAACAGTAGATTTAAAAAGCACAGCACGAGTACCAAGTGGAATAGATACTGTAGCAACAAATCATATTAGGCAACAAGCCTATTATTGGGGATTAAGTGGTAAGAAAAGGCGTTTTTCGCTTTTATATGCTTCAAATAAAAAGTATAACTATATAGAAATACCACAATCAAGATTAGAAGAAGATTGGGAAATAATGTTAAAAAACCAAAGATGGATTGAACGCATAGATAGTATGTGTTATTCCAAGCAAGATTGGTTAGATATGTTTCCTTTTCCTGACACTAATACTTTCTACTATAAAGATAGTGGGGATTTTCAACAACGAATAATAACTCTCTTGAAAGGAGAACAAAATGCAGACAATTAATTGTGAAATTACTAAAGTCTTTGACGCTAACGAAAAAGGTATAGGCTTTGCCCTTAAACCTGATGTAGCTAGTGAAGAAATAAAAAACTTAACTAAATGGAATCCTAAGTTTTCAAATATAACTACTACTTGGTGGCTTAATCAAAAACCACAACCGAAGTGGTTAATTGAGGGTACTAAAATTAAATTTAGTTGGTATGAAAAGAATGGTTATTTAAATATAGATCAAGCTAGTGTTGAGGTCGTTCATAACGAGGGTATTGAACTTGAAGATATTGAAGATGATCTAGACGATAGCTTTGATACCGATCTACTTGAAGCAGAAGCATTAAAAGATTTAGAACAAAATGATAAATCTAATGTTACTAAACTTAAACCTAAAGCAGTAAATAATAATATTAATTCTAAAAAATTATCAAAGATACAAGAATTAACTGATAATTATGGTGATGTATTTAAGATAGTTAATGCACACCCTAACTTAGTGTCGTTACCCTTAGAAGAAAAAACTAAGATAACAACTCATATAAATATAACTTTATCGCAACAAGGTTATTAACATATTTAATGTAATCTCATTTTTACATTAATAGAGTGGCAGGTGTTTTAGAACCTCCAAGTTTCCCCCCACACTTGCTACTCGCAATAAGGAGATTTATATGGACGAATTAACAATTTTAAAAAGTAAGTCTTATGATATTTGCATTAACGCAAGGCTATCAAAGACAGGTGTTGAATCTTTATTAAGGCAACGAGAAAGATTAAAGAGTCTACTATTTGTAGAGTATAGAAAAAAATGCTCGTCAGATAAAATGGCTGAACATTTATCAAAGGCTGATTATCGTTTACAAGATTTAGATGAAAAAATTAATACAGCTGATAAAGAGTATGCAAATAATTGGGGTCGTAAAGAGGCTCATATGTTAGAATGTGAAATTACTAGATCAGAAATAGCAACGAAAAGGGAGGAACTAAAAAATGGTATCTAAAAAATTAATACTTGATAGACCTATTTGGAATGGTGGTGAAAGGTATGTAGGCATAGCAACTTACAGGCTACGAGATAACAGTTTAAGAGTTAGTTGTAGATATAGAAATAAAAGCGGCAATCCAATATGGCAAGGTGAATTATTAGTAACAAAAAGATTTGCCGAGAAGTTCAGCACTAAAGAATATAAAACTAAAGGTGGTCAACCTTTTAAGGTGTATTTAATACCCCTAGACGATTTAATAGAATTTAACGATATGTTGAATGATAAGCTAAAAGCTCATCAATCTGTGACTAGCAGTACATATACAAAGGAAGAAATTAATAATTTACTTCTTAAAGACGCAAATATAAGAAAAATAGTTGAAATGTATCCCAACTGTCAAATAGATCCTGCTTAATATAGCTGAATAGCGTTTAAACGCCTATATCTCTTAAATTAAAGCAATTTCTTATTTATAGACTGCTAGTATTACTTAACCTTAAAATAGCTCTAAAACAGCTTAATTAACAGCATTAATGTTCTATTAATGTTCTTTACTTTAAAATTATTTTGTAATTTATTTATTTTTTTTGTTTACAACTTTTTTTAAGCACTATAAATTTAAATCAACAACAACATTACTTGGAGGTAAAAATGATTAATAAAAAAACAATATCAATAGAAGAATACATAACAAAAACTTACAGCAAAAATCAAGAAAATTGTAATGATGATTATGGTTGTGTTTTATGTGGTAAAAAAATAACAAAATCAGCTAAATATTTTGTTATTTGCTCAATGAATCAACATAATGTTTATACTAAAAAAGATGTACTAGAATTAGGTTATAGTTTTATAGAAAAAAACGATAGTGGTTTTATGCACTGTTATCCAATAGGAAACGATTGTTATAGGAAATATGTTAAAGGCAATGAAGTTTTAGAAAGTGTTGTATTTAAACAATTTGCTGTAAGTTTTTGTGGCGAATCATTTAGGGAGGAAAAATAATGTATATAAATAATAAAAAAAGAAAACTAGATTCAAGAGATTTAGATACTGTAGCTAATGCAGAATATTTCACTTGTATTTATTATAAAACAAAAAATAGATCATTAAGATCAGAACATAAAACTTATAAAGAAGCATATTTAAATGCACTAGTTATGTTGTACAACAGTACAAGGGTAGGTGGTCAGGATTTAGATAAATGTAAATTTATGTTTTATGCTGTTCAGGGTACTAGTCAATGTCATATAGGAGGGTTAAAATAATGAAATATACTCAAGAAGAATTTAAAGAGATTATGAAAACAGAAAACTTTTATAATTTTAATCATGGAGGTTTTAATACTAATAAAGCTAGATCAATAAATAAATGTCCAATATTTAAAAGTTACATACCTTATAAGTCTTGGACGATTATAGTTGATGCTTATAAATATAACTCAGCAGAAGATTGGTGTAATTATTTTTTAGGATCTTGCTCTGTTAGTAAAATCAAAAAATTGCCTAATAATAAAATTGCTATTAGAGCAGATTATCAATGTTAATAGAAAGGAATTAATATGGAAGCACTATTATATTATTTCTTACTACCAACTCTAGGATTACTTATTGTAGTCCTAGCGGTGTTATTTATTAAAATGTTTAAAGAAGATTTTGGGGATCTTTAATTAATCGTCAATGAAAAGCTACTTGGTGAGAAATTCTTATCGAGTAGTTCTTTATCTTCTAGCTCAGTAAAAAAAACCTCAGTATCTATTTCAACAGCACCATAAACATTTTCACAAGTGGCTCTAACTGTTTCTTCAAATTCGTTAGTGTGTTTACAAGTAGGATAGATATCTAAAAACTCAAAGCACCCTACAGCTAACTCTAAAGTTTTAATCGTGAATAAGACCTTAACCAAAGTAAATACATTATGTTCTTGGTGTAGAACAATATTTACTTTTTTCATTTTTTCTTCATTATATCAGCAGTCTTTAATCCGTAAATTGAAGCCACAACTCCAATGAATAAAGATTGATACCAAAAAGGTAGACTACCAAATTTATCGAAGAACATATCCAACTTAAATTGAATTTCAGGATCATTTGAGAACACCGACCATATTAATAATAATACTGGAGCAGATACCAAGATTAAAACAAACTCGTCTTTCCAACCTTTATCATTAGATTGTCTAACTTGTGCTTGATATTCAATCTCTCCACTTGCTTGTTTACTAGCGTGAAGTAAAGCGGCATCAGACATTAATATTTTAGCTTTTTGTTTATTGGCAAATATAGCCGCACCAGTCTTTAAGACTGTAGGTAAAAGTGATAACCACATTATTTTATATTCCTTATAAGTGTTGAAAGTTCATAAGCTCTAGCAGGTGTTTGTTTAGCCCATCTACTGTCTATCATTTCATCTGCGGCTTTACTGTAATCTTCTTCCTGTAAGCCTTGTATAAACTTTATAAATTTCTTTAATCTTGGCAATCCTAATTGAAATGCCATTTCTATTAATACTGATTCCACCATTGGATCATATGGTATGTCTTTATCTTCTATTAAATCGTGAGCATTATTAAATGCAATATTATAATCCTCTTCAAATACGCCTTGTAATTGTTCAGGTGAATATATCTCCCCAACAATAAAATTATCTTTTTCTAAAACTAAATGACCATAGCCCACAGTTTTATAACCAAGTGTATCCTCGTAAACTGTAGGACTAAAGCCCTCGTGGGATTTTATTCTTTGTTTAGTATCAATCATTAAAATATAACGATTGCTCCGATTGCTACAACTACTACTACCCAAAGTGAAACTTTGATATTAGCTGTTGCTATTGCTTTTTTAACTATTTCCATAATGTTCTCCTATTTAATTTTATACGGGTCGGTACTCATACGAGGTGTTTTTTCAGGCTGTATATTATTCCAAATATCTTCGATATTTTTTGTAATATAAGTTATTGCACTACCCATATATGAATCTTTTGTTAGTGTGTCGGCTATCTCTTTTAAAGACCAACCTGTTTGCAATAGTAATGAATTAGATTTGCCACTGGCTCTTAATTCTCTACCTAGTGTACTTTCTTCAGGCTTAACTCTTACCCATAAGGCATAAGGTGTAACGCCTGATTTTTCTACAAGAAAATTTATATTCACTGAAACTGTATAATCATCAATGTTTAATCTAATGTTTCTCGTTTCCATTCTTGCAGGAAGCTGTACTCTATTTTGTTCCATTATTAATTGCCTCTCGTTTTAATTCTAAGCAATGAATAGCTTTATCTATATTCTCAATAGGATCGCCTTTTTCTCTTATAACATACTGAATAATATCTCCGTCTATCTTAGAAATATTATTTTGTATAAAAAAATCCATTGGTTGTATTTTAAAGTCTAGGTAATGTTTACCTGCTATTTGTTTTTTAAAAGCACTCATTAAGGAACAACTTTATTCCATCTCCCGCCTTTATTCAAGACCATTGGTAATAATTTTGGTAAGCCATCAATAATAATCCCTGTACCGATTATAGGTCTGTCTTTAAAAAGTTTATTGTATTCGTAAGCCAAACTGTCCTTGTCTATTAAACAACCAACCTGTAATCCCCAATGTAAAGCTGTAGGATTACCCCAGTATTGGATATTGAACTTTGTATGAAAATGCCCTTGCACTACATTCATTCCGTATTGTTGACCAAGTTTAAGAATATTAGCAGTCTTTCCGTGACAGAAATATATATCCTGTCCGTTACTTGCTTTAATAATTATATCTTCGTGCCACTTCCAACCTTTTCCAACTTGTAAAAACTCGTTGTATTCTTTTATAAAGGCTTTAGGTAATCCGTGAGTTATGGCTTTTCTAAAAATTAAACTGCCGTGATTAGAATGTACTAAATCCATTTTAGGAAATAGGACTTCTAATTCGTGAATTGTTGCTAATGATCTTCTAAGCTCATCACCTGCACTAGCAAGATCAGGGTTTGGTGAATGGTACGATATGGCGTGGGCGTCTATCTCATCACCAATATTCAATATGCGTGTTGGTTTGTATTTCTTTTTGATTGCCGTCAGAAACGGAATCATATCTTGATGATGGTGTGGTATGTGTTGGTCTGAAATTACGAGAATACATTTCTCCATATTTAACCCTCTATTAAATTAACAATAAATCTATAAAAGTTTTAACTGTTTCTGCAAATACTATAGTGAACATAAAACATAAAGCACCAATTACTTTCCATAAATTATTAAGACTAGATTTTATTTCTGAAATATTTATCTCAATATGGCGTAAATGATTAGTTTCAATCGTGCCAATTCTAGCCTCTAACCTTATTAAAGTCTCACTATTCTTCTGCGATTGTGTCGGCATCAGCTTCCTCTTTCGGTAATTCAGATTTAAGGATTGCTGTGTTAGCACCCTCTATCGTGTTAAGCCGATCAGTTTCTAGTATAAGTTTTGATCTTTCTTTTCCTACATACTGTAGTTGTGCGAAAGCTATCTTACCTTTGTCAGATAATTTAGTTTCGTCATATTCTTTGTTATCTAATGTGAACATAAGTTATCCCTCTAGTGTTGTTACTCTTGCTTCTAAATCTTCTATTTTTGCCATAGCTTCTTGTAAAGCCTTAGTCAACATTGGTATCATAGCTGTAGTATGAATAGTTTTCATATTTTTTGTATTTTTAGCGTCACCAATTTCTTTGCCTTCAGGTAAATTTCCATCTGCGTCTTTATCTGCTTCAACATATGTTGGGTCAGGGTGTAGATTGCGTTCCTTAACTAAAGCAGGAAAAACAGTTTCAAATTCTTGTGCTATAAACCCAATATGCTTATGAGTTCTATTTGGGTGATGTTCAGCTTTCCAAGTAAAGTTTCTTACTTTCAAGGCTTTAATGTCATTCCATTTAGCAGTAGCATCAGCAATGTTTTCTTTAAGTCTTTCGTCTGAAGCGTTTGCGACACCATCTGCTAGAATATCACCTGCGGCATCAACGTGGAATCTTTCTGCACCTGTATCAGAACAAGAAATAAATTTATCTGCACCCGCACTATCAGGAGAACCACCAGTATAAGCTATAACTATTCCTCTAGGGTTATCAGCATCACTATGAATAATCCTTATAGCTTCTTTATTGTCATCACTACTTCCTATTTGCAAAGCCTGATTGTTATTATTTCCAGAATTTATTCGAGAATCACCATTAGTTTGAATACCATCACTAAATATTGCTAATCCATTAGCACTCATATCTAAATGTAAAGCTGTAAGATCTGAACCTCCATCAATTCCTTCAAATCTTATATCTTTATCTGATACTCTACTTTGAAATTTTACATTACTACCACTTGAGGTTACTCTTAATAATACTGTGTCTGATTCAGCCATTGTCATAACACCATTAACATTTAGTGTGCCACCTAAGTCAGTAGCAGTACCTATGTTAACGTGGTTTGCACCACTATCAACAAAAATCATATTGGCATTACCATCAGATTCTACTCTGAAGTCATTTGCTGCATTACTTTCTTCATTAAATACAACACCTACTCCATCTCCAAATCTTGCAAACTCTTTTACTGCACCACCTATTAAACCAGCAATTTTTAATACACCATCTTCATCACCATCAGTAACATCATTTAAATCACCACGAACTGTTATGTAATCAATTTCTTCACTAGCACTATTTTCAGCAGAAAAAGTTATTTTACCAATATCATCACTATCTTCTGGTGAACTAGAGTTTCTAAATAATCTTAAATTAGGGCCAGAATTTGCATCAGCATCAGTTGTTATTAAAGTAAGTTGAGGTAAATTAGATCCATTTTGTACAACAATACCGCCATCAACATTTAAGTCTCCACCTAAATCATCAGAAGTATTAATGTTAACGTGGTCATTGCCAGCATCAACAAATATTGCGTGAGTCTTACCATTGGATTCTACTCTGAAGTCTATGTCAGCACTTGATTCATTAAATACAGTTTCACCTGTGGAAATATTAAATCTGCCAGTAGCACCCAAACTTTCTAATTTATCCGAAGTAGCACCAATCGTAAGGATTGATACCCACGCATCATTGTCCTTGTTACGCATATACAGAATATTTCCATCAGAATCAAAATGCCACTGTGAAGGAAATGTGGTACTTGGTGCTGAGTTTCCCGCACTATTAGTCGCTAATGCTTGTAGCGAAGTATTTATCTCAGTTCTTGTGTTTGGGAACGTCTGATTGGCTACTGTAAAATCTGCTTGTGTCATATTATCTCCTGTTATTCTTTATAATGTATTCGTTTTGTTTTGGCAAATTAAATGGCTCTGCCTTGCCCTGTTGCAATATAGTCAAATGTTCTGTTTACAGTACCACCACTAGAATTAAAAAATTCTATGGTGAAACCTGTTGCTGATTTGCTTGTTACTGTAAAGAAATCACCTGTTGCTTGGTTTTGTCCTAATATAGTTACACTTGGCTCACTAAAGAAAGCATTAGTAAATGTTACTGCCTTACCACTTGTTGAAGTAGTTGAAGCAATGTTCTGCTCTTTTTCAGTACGGTCACCCATAAACAATCTTACTTGGCAATTATTTACTTTAGGTGTTGCTGATGAAACATTACTTGTTAAATTAATCTTAAATCTTGCATATCTAAAAGCATAGTTACCATCTTGAAATGGTCTAAATGCTGTAAAGGTAGAGTTATCATCACTTGTTGCAATAAATAATTTAGCGTCCATATCAACTGTAGATCCTGCACTATCGAACAATCCACTAACGCTGTCGAATAAATTTGACATACTATCAAAATTATTTACATAATCTAAATAATCAACATTTAAAAAACTTGATACTCGACCTTGATATTTAGCACTCAAAGATATTTGATTAGCAAAGGTATAAGTGCCACTTGGTACAACTCCTGTTCCTGCGTCAAAAAAACCTGTCGCATCATCTATTGTCCCACTATGGGCGTCAAAAAGTCCAGATGAATCTAATATTAATGCTCCATCAACTGCAACTGTATCGCTGTGAGTTCCACTAAAGCCTGTTTCCTCTGTAATAGTAGTTGCTAAAACTTGCCCTTGAAACTCTGATATAGTTCCAATTACACTTGTTTCAGTTGTTGATTCGTGTCCTAGTAAGTCAAATGCCTTGATAAAATATATTCCTGCTTTTGCAGGTACTATTACCGAGTTAGCAGGTGGACTTACTTTTTCAACTAATACTGTCGTATTTGGATAACTGTGAGTAGTGTCAGGGCTATAACGAATATGATAATAAGCTAAGTCTAAATCTGCACTAGGTGTCCAACTTAAAACTGCTGTTTGATCTTGGTAATCTATTGCAAAGTTTGTTACTTGTGCAGGTGGATCTTCAAAGCCTACTACATAATGATCTCCTGCGACATAGCCTGATTTATAACCTAAAGCATTTATAGATCTGACTTTTACATTGTAAGTTACACTACTTTCAACTGGTATTTCTCTTACTTGATTACTTGATATACCTGCTGTTTTATAAATTGAATCTGTGCTTTTCTTATATATAACTTCATACTTATCGACAAAGAAGTCAGATGTACCTCTAAAGGTAACAGTCATTATTACATTTAGATTACCCTCAGTAACATTGACCGCAGTATCAGTTATTGAAACTAGTACAGGTGCTTGAACAGTTCTTGGATCGGGTAAAAATGTTGTCGGCTGTGAGGCTGTTTCTAATTTAGTATTGTAAGTATAAGCGTCAGCAGAATACTCTAAACCTTTAACTCCAACTGAACCACTGTTTTGTAAAGTGATACCCATACAAATATAATTATTTGCACTAAAGCCTAAACCACTATGCGTTATTTGAAATATATCTCCAATGGCTAACTCCTGTGCTTCAGAGGTAGCATTAAAAGCGATTTGTAATCCTGCTCTTGATCTTTTTAAAACTAATTCAGCCATATCTTCTGCTTGGTATGGGCTTACAGTACAAGGCATAGACATTTCAAAATGCAATTCCTCATTATTATCATTAGCTAACATAGTTGCGTATTTAAAAGCACTACCAACATTAGTTTCATCACTAGGCGGATAGATTGCTTCATCAGGTTGGAAGTTTTTTTCAGCATTATCAAACCTTGCTATAACTCTGTTGTATTTTTTTTGTTTACTTTCTCCAGTAACATTTACACTACCAATAATCATATCTTCCGTAATTGATAAAACACTTGACCCTGTACCCTCTACTTTAATTGTGTATAAACCACCACTAAAAGTAAAGAAAGCCCTCATAGATGATAATACTTTTTTTACATTATCAATTATTTTTGTCTTGTTACCTAAAGCAGTATGACACTCAAATAGTTTCTCGGTACTAGCACCTGTGTATGGTGTAATATCCGTATCACAAGTATTTTTAGCGGCTGTGAAAGCTGTGGTATCAATATCACTTGCAGATAAACCTTTACCATAACGAGTTGAAGTTAGGTAGTCATACAAAACTAATGCAGGGTTTGCGGAGTACGCATAAGACGATCCACTTAAATCAGTAAGAATTTGTTTACCTTTAATAACAAAGTTAATTTTAGGAATAGAGTTAAAAGCGTCAGAGTTATATTTTAACTTAAATACTGCGTGGCAAATACCTTTACCTGCGTGTGCAGAAGTCCAACCTAATGAGTTTAATTCTGTAAAACCTCTTAAATTACCAATAGTTGCTCCATCATCTGTGCCATTAAAAAAAGCAAAGTTTGTTAAATAATGTGTTGTGTCTACATCTTCAACAGTTTCTATACCTGAATATACAGGGTGATCCGTTTCTAGAGTTAAACCTGATACTGCTAGAGGTGCAGTAGTACTGGCACTTGCTGAGCTTAAAATAGTTTGTTTTGTACCATAAGTTGAATCTGATCCAGTGTAAGTAGCATATAGAACATCATCAATATATAACTCAGTAAACCTTGCAACTTGACCCTCACATATAGCAATAACCGCATATAGGAATTGATTGTCAGGTGATACTGCTAACCATACAATATTACCACCAACTCTACGAGTACCATAAATAACTGGTAAAGAATCATTTGAGTTTCTTTTATTGACCATTAAGCCATCGCCATTCAGCATAGCTTCAAAGTCAGGCATATCAGGCATATCAGGTATTAACCAACCAAATAAAAACTCGCCTATTTCTTCTATAATTTCTACAATAGGATCAAGTATATCTTTTACAATTTCTATTAACGCTCCCATTTAAACTCCAATACCATATTGACCACCAATTTTTCTAAAACCTAATTTTTCAAATAACATATCTTTTCTTTCCATATCTTTAGCATCACTCGTAGCCATAATTAAGGGTATAAGATTTTTTTCAGCTATTTGATTAAATTCCATAATTAGTTGTTTAGCGTTATCATAAGTTCTATGTTCTTCTTTAACAAAAAAGAAAGTGTTAGCTAACATTTTGCTTTCTGACCACCACCACTTAGTTATACTTCCACCAATAGCACCTATTATTTTTTGATCTTTAAATAACAATAAAACTAATTCTTGTGCAATAATACCTTTTAAATATCTAGCACCTATTTGTTTGTTGTAAGGTGGATAGATCGTATTAGCCTCATCAGGCATTAATACTAAAAGATTAATTAATTCTGCAATATTACTATCTTTAGCTTTAACTAAAATATAATCACTGTTCGTCAATTTTTTTACCCCATTCAATATCTACCATCATAGCATTAGAAAATTCAAAAAACTTATCACCACTAAATATTTGTTGCTGTGAATTGTTATTAGTTCTTCTGCCTCGTTTCATTTCAAAGTTAGCCCAATGATTAGCAACTTGAATAGATATTGTACTCGAAGTTGTGTTTTCATTAATACTATACCCTGCTATGTAACCTAAAAATATTGTATAGGGGTTTGTAACCAATACACCTGCGTCTGTTAAATAGCCTCTTATAATCTCAACAGGTCGGTGAATGTGTTCGTTATTTAATAATAAACTTATAAATGTTTGACTAGCACCCTCTATGTCAAATGTAACATTGCTCGTTGCTATTTGACTAGATTCAGTAATTGATGGTATTTTTAATAATGACGCATCTGCTGTATATGTATTACCATCATAAGTAATATCAAAATAAGCTGTCGTTCTATAATAAATCGTACTACCAATAGTAAATTGAATTAAATGTATCTGATCTAAATGATCGGTAGCTAATTCTGTTTTTAGGGTAGAGTGTAAACCTCTTGACATTATATAACCTCAATAAAATCTAATTCGTATCTGTAAAATGCGTCTTGTCCTACTGTAAACTCTTGTACATCATTTTTCAATGCTACTGTGAACGGAACACTATCATAAGTTACTGCTTCGTTATTAGCTAATGCAGTTGTTAATGGTGGCTCTATCGTTACAGTTGCCGCATTACTTGATGATGTTACATCACTTATAACCATATAAACTTTAGAATGACCTGCAAACTTTATAAAATCTCCTGCTTTAAATCTTCCTGCACCATTAGCACCAAAGGCGTCCATAGCTATTGTGGTATCAGCAACAGCGTGTACTCCATTCACTAATACTGATCCTGCTTCTGTTCCAAGTGAATCATCAATAATTGGTGGCGTATAAGTAAATGATTCTTTACGACCTCGTTGTGCAATAATAAACGCAAAGATCGGAGCAAAACTTGCTCTAGTCATTGGCGGAAACGATACTGACATTTCCCATCTTTGATTTTGTAATTGTCTTGCTTGTCTACGACCATTAATGGAAGTTGAAACAATAGTTGTTTGATTGCTCTTAATGTTAATGCCATTAGATATTGGACTTGTAGGAAATGCACCACTCATACTAGTGCCGCCTGACCTTTGTTATTCAAAGCTGAGTTAATCATATTTACAATCTGTCCTCGTCTTGTATCTAGTAGATTGCCAAATGATTGTGCATCTACTGTGGTTATATTAAAGTTTACTGTTGCACCACCACCACCACCAAGTTGATGATTAGGTGTAACTGATCCTGCGGTGTTAGGCGTAAATAATTCTGGCCCTTTTTCTCCAACTAAGAATGGACTGTTAGGTAATCTAGATCCCCCAAATTGAGCAGGTGGTTGTTGACTTGCAATTGTAGCTACCTGTATTGCACCCATAGCACCTATCGCAAATGCTAATGGTATATTACTTTCTCCTAATGCTTTAGTAATACCTTTAGAGGTATTCATTATGGCTTCACCAATATTCAATGCTTGGTTTAATCTAAACATTTCTTTATTCATTCTAGCACCCTCTCGAAGAGTATGCCTAGCCATTCCTTTTAATTCTTTATCGTGAACATCTTGTGCTTTAATCTCGCCAAATTTACCTGCTTTGAATTGCTCTAATGCTTTAGCTGATGCTTTTGCCTGTTCGTCTGCTACTCTTTTGGCATTTTCAATTCTTTTATTAGTGGCTTCAGTATCCATTTCACCAATAGTAGCTAAATGATCAAACTCAAGTTCCTGCTTTAAAGCATTTATTTCAGCTAATTGAGCTAACTCACTATCTAATAATTCTTTTCCTACTGTTTTCTTTAACTCTTGTTTAGCCAACAATTCTGCTTCGTGGTCATCAAGTATCTTTAATTCTTTTTGTAGTTTTTCTTCTAATAGTTTTTCTTCAGTTTTAAATCTATCCTGCAACTTGGAAATATTAGTAGGCATTGTTAATGCTTTTCTAAATTCCTCAAGTTTCGCTTTTGCGTCTTCAAAATTAAGTTGCTCTGTTGTCTTACGCATATGACTTGTAGCTTCTGCGTAATCAATTGTTGATTGTGTAGTTTCATCAATTTCATCTTTAAAACTTTTTAAAGTATCTTTAGCCAGTACGATACCTGCAACAACTGTAGCTATTGCACCAAAAATTAAATTCCTTTTCATTGCAAGACTTAAGCCATTAACAGCAAGTGCAGTGAAGTCAATAGATAGAGCAATACCAGTCATAACTTTTGCAAACTTAAAGGCTATGATACCTGCGAATATTGCTTTTAATATGTCTGCATTTTGATATAAAAATTTCATTGCGGAAGCTGACATTTTAACTGCTTCTGCTAATGCTGTTCCAACTTGATCTGCAAATTGTTTTATTTGTTTTTCATTCTCAGCAAAAAATTTGTCTAAGTCTTTAAATTGGGTTTTTAACTCAGTAAAGAAAGTAGAGTTAACGTCATTTTGGAATTGGAAGAATTTATCCCCTATCATAGATAGAGTACCCTCAAATGTTTGGGCTAGATCATCTGTTGCTCCATCAAATCTACCACCTTTGCCAAAGGCTTTTTCAAATGCTTCAACTGTTTCTTTAACTGTAACTTTTGCACCACTTTTAAATCCTAGTAATGCACCAATACCTCTTTCTCTAAAGAGATCTGCGGCACCCACACCACTACTAAATGCTCTTTGTATTTGTTCAGAAGCACTAGCAAAATCTAAACCTGATACTGCGGCAACATTACCTGTAATTTTTAATATTCTGTTTAGGTCGTCTGCGTCTTTAGCCACAACTGCTAATGATCCACTACCTTTTGCAATCTCTTGTAGTGAGAAAGGTACTTTACTTGCGAACTTAGTTAAGTTTTGAAATGCAATATTACCTTCTTTAACGCTACCAAATAAAAACTTAAATCTAACTTTTAAGTTCTCAACTTCCTTACCAGTTTGAATAAGTCCTCTTATAGCAATGCCACCGCCTAAACCTGCTAAAGCATTTCTAACATTAAAGATTGAACCCTTTAACCCATCAAATC
>Ga0209815_1000861_pt1 | contig 21393 bp, 12 predicted proteins | sample CoawatmetaG00DNA_FD_187507 | JGI IMG/M metagenome (GOLD analysis project Ga0209815, IMG submission 187507) | Marine microbial communities from the West Antarctic Peninsula - Coastal water metaG002-DNA (SPAdes) (version 2) | ecosystem: Environmental > Aquatic > Marine > Coastal ...
ATAGATAATTGTATATACTATGCAGAAAGATTAAATAGTCAACCACCAGTTCCTAACAGAAGAGCTGGAGAAGATCAACCTAAGACACAAAAATATATTGCCGTGTGTGAACCTCGTAAGGTAGACCCACAGAAAGTTTCAATATACAAATGATTAAATATATTGCATTACTATTACTCATACCCACACTTGCGCTTGGTGGTGGTAAGATATATTCCCCACCCAATGACTCTAAAAAAATCTATGGTCAAAAAAAGAACCTAACAAAACAACAAAAAATAAATCAAGGTATAGATATAAAACCTAAAATGACTCTTTGCAGACTCAAGAAACGAGTTAAGACTAAAAGTGGTGAAGAAGTTTGTATCTATGAAGGTGGTAACAAAACATTTGAAATGGCTATTGAAAATAGATGCCCTCGTTCATATATGTGCGAATACAACCCACATGGTGAACCACCAAATATAGACTCAGTAATAGATAGTCTTAATGAAGCAGTAAAGTGATATGGGAATATTTCAACACGAAGATATGGAAATAGATTTAACAACTACAACCAAAAGCAGACTATACAAAAATAATCTATTACTTTTTATTGGTGATGGTTATAAAGCAATATCTATGATGATAAACAATAGTGAGGATAAAGAACCAGTAAAACAAAAGTTTCATGCTCAATTAACTATGAGAGAGAAACCTAGATTCAAATCCAAAGAACAAGATGATAATCCTTTATAAATAATAATATAATAGGAGTCAGCATGTCAAATAATTTCATGGGCCTAGATGGATTCATCTGGTTTACTGGTGTCGTTGAAGATAGACACGACCCAGCTTTACTAGGAAGAGTCCGTGTAAGATGCTTAGGGTTTCACACAGAAGATAAAGTGAAAATCCCTACAGCGTCATTACCTTGGGCTCACATAATGTTACCGATAACAACGCCATCTATGAATGGTAAGGGTGTGAGTATACCTTTCATGGTTGAGGGTACATGGGTTATTGGTTTCTTTAGAGATGCTGAATTAAAACAACAACCAGTAATTATTGGAACACTACCAGGCTATCCACAAACAACAGCGGATAAAACAAAAGGTTTCAATGATCCAAATGGTCACTATCCTTTATCAACCCACTTAAATGAAAGTGATGTCAACCGTTTAGCGAAGGGTGGAGCCGATGACAAACCACATGAGATTATCCAACTTAAAGAATCCAAAAGAGATAAGCAAGTTGCCGTTGCAAGTGGAGAACCTTGGGATGAACCAGTTGGGTCACATTCAGCATCCAAGTATCCTTACAACCATGTATTTGAATCAGAGACTGGCCATATCAAAGAATACGATGACACATCGAGCAATGAGAGAATACACGAATACCACAGAACTGGAACATTCTATGAAATGCGACCAGACGGTTCAAAAATCACAAGGGTGGTTGGTAACAATTATGAAGTCATTCATGCAAATGATTTCGTCCATGTTAAGGGGTCGGCGAACCTAACAGTAGACGATACATTAAATATAAAAGCAAAAACAATTAACATAGTTGCTGAAACTATGAACGAAACTTATACAACACATAATGAAACAACTGAAACATTTACTCATACTGCAACTACTGGTAATACGACTTATACATCGGGCGATGTAATTGCAAGTAATATATCTCTAGTTGGACATCAACATGTAGACAATGCTGGACTTGCTGCTGGAGTTACTACTGTACCAATTGGTGGAAGTGGTTCAGTAACATCTGCTCAAGGAGAAACCGTGGCATCAATTTCATCTGGTATAACTGCGGCAGAACCAACATCTCTAGATTTAACTACTGTTTCAAATGTAACATTACCGACTGCTACAACTGCGTATCCAGACACACTGGTTAAAACAAATTCTACTGGTACAGTTAATAGTACGATACTGGCAGACAATGCTGTAACACAAGATAAACTTGCAGATGATGCTGTAGGTTCTGGTGAAATGAAAAGTCTATCAACACTACTCATCAAGAATAGTTCTGGTACAACTATAAAAACTGTACATGGTGCTGGTGCATAGTATAAATACTAATAAAGGAATTACAAATGTCGCAATATGATGCTCAGTTAAATAATAACACATCTAGAAATAATAGACAATACTCTGATTTAGATTTATTCTTTAGCAGAAAAACATCTAATAGCGATATAAATACACTTACAGATGTTCAAGCGGTAAAGAGAAGTGTTCGTAATCTAGTTCAACTTGACTACTATGAAAAACCTTTTCACCCAGAGATTGCATCTGGAATTAGGGGAATGTTATTTGAGTTAATGACCCCATTTACTGCTCAGATTATTGCAAGACAAGTTGAAGATGTAATTAATAATTTTGAACCAAGAGCAAAACTTGTGGGTGTAACTGCGATACCAGATTTAGATCGTAATGCCTACGAGATTAAAATAGAATTTTATGTTGTTAACACACCGACAGAGTTAGTAGACTTAACGGTATTCTTAGAAAGATTGAGATAAGATGGCAGATAGTAATAATCAAAAAGTAAGAGTAACGGAATTAGACTTTGATGAAATCAAAGCAAACCTAAAATCTTTTCTAAAAAATCAAAATGAATTTTCAGACTATGATTTTGAGGGAAGTGGTATGAGTGTTCTTCTTGATACACTTGCATACAACACCCACTATCTAGGTTTCAATGCAAACATGTTAGCAAACGAAATGTTTTTAGACAGTGCAGCTTTAAGAAGTTCTGTAGTATCACATGCAAAAACTTTAGGTTATGAAGTATCTTCTTGTCGTGCTCCAAGAGCAACTATAGGAATTTCATTAACAACAACTAACTCTACAGCTACAATGCCTGCTGGAACAAAGTTTACTACAACAGTAGATGGGATATCATATCAGTTTGTAAACATATCAACTCTAAACTCGACTAGTTCTGGTAACACTATTAACTTTGATAACACAGAAATTTATGAAGGAACTTATGTTACATCAAAATACATAGTCGATAATACAGATATAGAACAAAGATTTACTATAACCGATAACAGAGCAGATACTACTACATTAAACGTGACAGTACAAAACTCTACATCAGATACATTTACTACAACATATACAAAAGCAACTGACATATCACAACTTTCAATTAATAGTTCTGTTTACTTTTTACAAGAAGTTGAACAAGGTAGGTTTGAAATTTACTTTGGTGATGGTGTTGTAAGTAAAGCGTTGACAGATGGAAACATAGTAATAATGAGTTATGTGGTAACAAACAAAACTGCTGCTAATGGTGCAAATGGGTTTAGTTCACCAAGTTCAATAAGTGGAGTTGTCGATATTGGTATTACACTTGTACAATCTGCCGCTGGTGGTTCTGAACCAGAGAGTATGGATTCAATAAAACTAAACGCTCCACTAGACTATGCTGCTCAAGGACGTTGTGTGACTAGAAATGACTACCAAGTATTTACAAGAAAACTATTTGCAAATGCACAGGCTGTTTCAGTTTGGGGTGGAGAAGATGGAAGTTACGATTCATCTTTGGGTGTTACTGCAACACCACAATATGGTAAAGTTTATATATCAATTAAATCTAATACTGGACAGAACTTAACTTCTGCTCAAAAATCATCGTTAGTTAAATCCTTTAGTCCATTTACTGTAGCATCAATTACACCAGTGATTGTTGATCCAGAAACAACATTCTTAATTCTGGGGGTTACATTTATGTTTGATTCTACAAAGACAGTTTTAGTTGGGCCAGACTTACAAGCCGCAGTTAAAGTTGCTGTTTCTAATTACAATGATACATCTTTAAAAAGTTTTAATAGTCCTTTCAGACATTCCTCTGTTACTGGATTAATAGATGGTGTTGATGCAGCTATTTTAAACAATACTACAATTGTAACTATGGCAAAATTCTTTACACCAATCAGTGGAACAAATGTTTCTTATACAATCAGTTTTAACAATCCAATATATAACCCACACTCTGGACACAATAATCTTGGTGGTGGTGTTATTGCATCTACTGGTTTTAAAATTAGTGGTAGAACAGAAGAAATGTTTTTTGATGATGACGGACAAGGAAATCTAAGGATGTATTATCTTCAAGGTTCTGCAAGAACTTATTATGCTTCTCAAGCAGGAAAAGTAGATTATGCAACTGGTGTTGTATCTACAAATGCATTTGTTATTACTAGTATATCAAATGTTGATGGAAATACATCTATAAAAATTAGAATAACTGCTAAACCAAACTCAAATGATATTGTTCCAGTTAGAAATCAATTGTTAGAAATAGATTTAGTTAACTCAACTATATTAAGTAATGTTGATGCAACGGCAACAACTGGTGTTGGTTATACAGTCGCTTCAACTGGTGGAGATGCTGCAAACACACAAACAACAGTAGCAACTAGTGCATCATCTGGTACAACAAGTGCTTATTAGGGAGTAATCTATGTCGGAAAAATCTTCCAAATTTTTAGGTAAGATATCCCCATTAATAGAAGGCCAATTTCCAGATTTTGTTAGAGATGAAAACAAACTCTTTGTAAAATTTGTCCAAGACTATTATAAATTTCTTGAAGCTGGTAAGATGGAACTTACTGCAGCTGTTGACTATGTAAAATACGAAACAGAAACTTTATCATATATACTTAATGATGATGGTGATAGAATTGTTGCAGAACAAGGTGCTGGAACTGTTGGTAACTTTGTTAATGGAGAAACCGTTGTAGGTTCTATTTCAAATGCAACAGCAGAAGTTTTGGTTGAAGATGTTCGTAATGGCACAATATATATTTCATCAAATCAAAAGTTTGAAACTGGTGAAACTATTACTGGACAAACTTCTACATCAACTGGTGTACTGAAAAGATATCGTGCAAACCCAGTTCAAAATATTCAACAACTTTTAGATTACGCTGACGTAGACAATACAATCTTTGACTTTTTAAATAAATTTAGAGATTCGTTCATGGAAGCAATTCCTAATACTCTTGCAACTGGAACAGCAAAAAGAAATTTAATAAAATCTATTAGAGACTTGTACACTGCTAAAGGAACATCAGAAGGACATAAACTCTTTATGAGATTGTTACTTGGTGAAAGTGCTTCTATCTTTTATCCAACAAAATATATGTTAAGAGTTTCAAATGGTGATTGGCGACAAAAAACTACAATGAGAGTTGAAACAATTGGTTCTTCTGCTGATGAAATTGTCAATCAAGTTATAACTGGTGCAACATCTTTTGCAACTGCGATTGTTGTTGATACTATTACGTTCCAGCAAGGTTCTGTATCTGTTACTGAATTAGAAATAGATTCTGTAACTGGAGAGTTCAATAGTGGTGAATTAATTACTGCAATATCTACACTTACAGATGTTCCTGCTAACTTTCGTGTAAGAGCAATTGTATCCCAATCAAATTTGGATGAGCCTGGTGCTTTGTATATTGATAATGAAACAATTGATGCTGAAGCTTTAGGAAATAACTTTGCTGATATTAGGGTTAGTGGTATTGAAACTGGTGGTATAACTGATATTGATATTGATGGTGTTGGTTTAAATTATCAAGTTGGAGATATAGTAACCTTTATTGCAAATTCTGTAGACACAAATGTATCTGCTGCAACTGGATTTGTAAGTGTTGTTGGTGGTGGTATTACAGATGAAGATGGTACAGGCGATATTATAATTTTAGAAGGCGCTACAGATGTATCATCCGAAAACTTTAATATACAACTGGAGAGTAGACTAGAAGATAGACTTATTGGTGACGGAACTACACGAGTCTTTACATTAGTTAATGTTCCAAATACAGATACTATTACAATTTATATTGACAATGTAATTACAACTGCATATCTACAATCTAATAGTACAATTACATTTACAACAGCGCCTAAATCTCTTTCAACTATTTTTATTAAAGGTAATGCACAAGACTTCTTATTGTTAAACGGAACGAATGGTTCTAGTTTAGATGCTGGATATAAATTACAAACAAATCAACAGATAGAAGTAAATGATACATTTGGAACAGTTGGAGATCAATTAGTTCTAGAAGATGGTTCATTCCCTGCTAATGAATTTGGACAAGTTAAGAAAATATTTATAGAGAACAGTGGTGATGGTTATACAAGACTACCTACGATTTCTGTTACATCTACTTTCGGCAGTAACGCTGATATTACTGCGATATCTACAGAAATTGGTAAAATACAATCAATAAAAATTAGTGACTCTGGGTTTAATTACGATGCAGACAATGCCCCAACAATTGCTCCAAGGGCTCACTTTATTTTAAAAGATGTATCTGGTACTTTTGCATTAGGTAATACTTTATCGACTAATGGACATACTGGTGTAGTTCAATCATACGATTCTTCTACTAAATTATTAACTACAACTTTTGAAAATGAAGAAAGAATTACACACGAACAAGATGGCACATTCAATAATAGTATTGAGTTAGAAGGTAATACTGCTGATAATTTGTCATCACAATTATTTTTAGAAGATGAACAAGAATTTGATGGTGGTGATAACATTGTATTAGATGGTACTGCAATTAGAGAACCAGTCAATCAAACATTTGTTTTAAAAGTTAAAAAATATGCAGAGTTAGACGAGGATGGATTATCTGTCAATCGGTTTATGATAAACGAATCTAAACGACCAGATTTAGCATTGTATGAGGGTAACACTTATTACTTTGATTTGTCTGATCCATCTTTGTACACGGATAATACTTCTATTAATGCACATCAATTAAGATTTTCAACAACACCAAATGGAACACATAATTCTGGTTCTGCATTTACAAATGGTGTAACGGAATCTGTTATCACACTCGTACCAATAGGAACAGTTGGTTCATTTATTCAAATAGTTGTTCCATCTGGAGCTCCAAAGCTTTATTATTATTGTACAAATCATAGTGGTATGGGTAATAGTATTTTAACACCACAATTGCAATCAGTTGTATTGGATGTGGGTTCTAATATATTAACAGATGGGTTGAGTAAACATGAATTTAATATACTACTAGAAGATGCAGTTAATTCTACTGGATTTGGTATTATAGAATTTGAAGAAGATCCTGGCTTTACTCAAGGACGATTAGATTTAGAAGATAAAACTAAACTTCTATTAGAAGATTCCAGTGAGGTAAGTGGGGGTGTAATAGAACTTGAAGATTCAAATGGTAAAATCGTAAATGGGTACAACTATAATGTAGGGGGTGTTCAGCTAGAAGAATCTATTAGTAGTTTTGTCCAAGGAATTGGTGAAAAAATTGTTATGAATAAGTACAGAGAAATAAATCCAGGCTCTGTATTCATAGTTCAAGAGGAAAATGGTGACAAAATACATGGTGAAGATTTTGGTTTCAGTCTAACATTAGAAGATAATGACTTATTCTTATTAGACGATGAAACTGCTGACTTCATTGTTTTAGATGCTTCAAATAGTGGTGCTCTAAATACTGGACAAAATTTAATTCTAGAACAACCAATAGATTTTTCTGGAAAAGATGTTGTTATAACAGATTCTGGTGGTGCAACTGGTACAATTATCTTTGCTGATATTGCAACTGGTACAACAGAAGTTAATACAATTTCAACTGGTGTTGGAAACTATGTAACAATTGATAACTTGATTGGTGAAGATTTGATTCGTATTCAAGATTCATTCTACTATCAAGATTTCTCCTATGAAGTTGCCGTTGGACAATCTACTGCAACTTACATTAACCAATTAAAAAGAGCAGTTCATCCTGCTGGTTTTGCTCCATTTGGTAAAGTTAGTATTGCATCTTTTGTCTCTGCAACCGTAGGAACAACTGCTGCTGGTGTTGCTGGATACCTTGGAGATACACAGACATTTACACCAGAACTTGCTTCTGTTCTAGAAGTATTATTTGACCAAACAATTCAGAGAAGGTTGGTTGCTGGTAGTATGATAATTGGTAATAGAGATGACCAAGTATTATTAGAAAACGGAATACCAGACTCTGCTCAAATGGCATTAGAAGGTTCGTCTGCAACTGTGGCATCTGGAATGCCTGCAAATATATCATTGCTATTAGAAGATAGTTTACAACCTACAAATTATGATTATGCTGTATCACATATAGTACAAGAAGATAATTTTCAAATACTTCATGAAACTGGACGTATCACAGATGAGTTTGATAGCATTCTTATGGAAGATGGTTCTACTATTCTTATGGAAATTGGAAGTCTTGCTGCTGGTAAAGCATTATTGTATGAAGGAAATCAAATAAGAGATAATGAAGCTGCTGGTGGTAGAGTTATGTCTGAAAGTTCTTCCTCAATGAGTGGTAAAGCAGAAAGAACATTAACTAAAGAGATGAGGATAACACGGGCAACTAAACCAATAAATCATGCTGCTAAAAACTTATTGACTTATCTATACGATCATCCTTTTGCCGTAGAAGAAGCTTACGGTGGAATACAATTGCAAGATACATTTGTTCTAGGAATTGAAAGTGGAACAATGACAGAAGGTGATGGTGATGAAGTAATAGATAACCTCTTACAAGAAACTGGTGGACTTACTCTCGTAGATTTAGAACAATCTCATAGACAAGATGTGATAAGATTAGACGGTGAAGAACCACTACCATCTGTTGCATTTTTAAATATGGAAAATGGTGATCACATTCAACAAGAACAATTTGAGGTTGGTTCATCTGATGAGGGTATTGGAAGAACGATGCTTGAAGTGTCTATATTTACTTTCATTGCAGATCAAGTTAGAAATAGAAATGAAAAATTACTATTGTCTGAACCTACAAACGATGATACACTAACTCTTTCAGAACTAGGTGATATACAGATTACAGAAATTGCAAGAAAGGGAAAGATATTACAAGATGGGTTTGGGTTTAACGGACAAAGTATTTCAACAGAAGATACTGGTATTGCACTAGAAGAAGATGGTTTCATTTTGATGGATGGAAATGAAATAAGTGGTGTTGGTGATGCTGCTTTTGCAGTAAATGAAAACTCATCAATACTCTTAGAAAATATAACTGGTAAACACGAAAGAATAATACAAGAAACAGCTGGTGCTATTGTAGAAGAAGATTCATCTACGTTATCAATCATAGATGTAATTCAATTAGAAGATGCTCTTGATGATGGAATTGGTGTTCCATCTGCTTTACTCATAGAAGCAACATATCTAAGGGCAGTTGAAGATATCATTGTTCAAGAAGATGGAACAACTGCTGATGGTGGTAATATAGTTCTTGATGCAACGAGTACTGCTGCTGATGGAAATCCAGTAGATGAAAATGAAAGATTACTTCAAGAACAAGACACTGCTGATATAGGTTCAGATAGAATAAATCATATTGTATTAGAGACTTCTGCCTATATTAGTAATAGAGGAGTTAAACCAATTGAGAATTATACAATGTCTGGGAGTATAAATACAAGTATAAGGAACATTCCAATCGTACAGCCTGCAATTATTACGTTGAAGGTTTCATAAAAGGATGGAAATGCGTTATAAATATATACAAAGGATTAAAACATGTCGGCAATAATCACAGAGAAATTTAGACAGCATAATGCTAATCAGTTTTTTGAATCATTTACTGAAGCAGCTGCATCGGTGTACTACCTATTCATAGGTAAGGCAACACCATTCACTTCTGGTACTACTGGAGGAAACGACACTATTCCCCCAACTCCAGCAGATGATATTAGTTCAGAGTTCTATAGATGGGATTCTATGATTGCAGCTAAAAAAGTTGCATCAACAGATGTATCATTTGCTCTACCAAGAGTTAACTGGGTAAACGGAACAGTTTATTCAATGTACAAAGATGACATATCTGCATCTAGTTTATCTGCCAATGGTGCGACAAATTTATTCGACTCAAACTTTTATTTCATAACCTCTGCATTTAGAGTATACAAAATATTAGATAATAACGCTGGGGCTTCATACTCTGGTTCTGAACCGACATCAGAATCAACATCGTCTTTTGCTCTTGGTGGTTATGTCCTTAAATATATGTACACTATTTCTGCATCAGATGCTACTAAATTTTTAACCACAGACTTTATGCCTGTAAAAACAAATGCAACTGTAAATGCTGCTGCAACAGATGGTAAAATAGAAGCTCTATCTGTAATTGGGGGTTCTGGTTATACTGATGGAACTTTCTACGCTGCAGTTTATGGTGACGGTACAAATGCTGGAACTGCAACTGGTGCTATTGTTTCTATCAAAGTATCTGGTGGTGCAATCCAAGGATTTGGATTAGCCTCTGGAACAGACACAATTTTACATAACGGTGGAAGTGGTTATACCTTTGGAAAGGTTAACTTAGCTGCTGCTTACATATTTACAGACACAGCCTTAACAAGTTCTGGTACATTAGGTAGTGGTTCTGGTGGTTCAATAAGTGTTGTTATAAGTCCAAAGAATGGACATGGTTCAGATGCTGTTGCAGAGTTAGGTGGACATTATGTTATGTCTAATACAACTTTGACACAGGCTGAAAATGATGACATTACAACTGCAAACGATTTTAGAGAAGTTGGACTTGTAGTAGACCCAACAGTGTTTGGTTCTTCTTCTGTCTCAAGTGTTAATACTGGAAGAATGACATATGTTGTAAAAATGTCAACATCTTCTGGAACTTTTGATGTAGATGAAACTATAACACAAGCAACTACTGGTGCTGTTGGAAGAGTAGTAGAATGGGATCCTTCTAGAAGTCTTTTATATTATCACCAAGAAAGATTTGGTTCTTACGGAACTAATTCTACAACTGGTGCTTATGCTTTGTTTTCAACTACGGCAACTATAACTGGTGGAACTTCTGGTGCAACTGGAACACCATCAAATACAGCAAGTGAAACCGTTACTTTGGCAAACTCTAATAGTTTATCTTTAACAAGTGGATATGCGAATCCAGAGTTACAACCAGATAGTGGTAATATTATTTATCTAGAAAATAGAAAACCAATTCAAAGATCAAGTGACCAAACAGAAGATATAAAAATTATAATTGAATTTTAAAGGATTAGTTAATGGCTCAACTCACCGACCTAAATGTATCACCATATTATGATGACTTTAGTAAAGATAAAGATTTTCACAGAGTACTATTTCGCCCTGGCTTTGCAGTGCAGGCTAGAGAATTAACAACTCTACAGTCTATTTTACAAAACCAAGTCGAACAGCATGGTAATCACATGTTCAAAGAAGGAACAGTGGTTATACCTGGCCAACTTTCCATAATGAAACAATTCCAAACAGTACAGTTGGATGGAACATTTGCTAACGAAACAGTAAACCCAAGTTCATATTATAATCAAACTAACAATGTAGTTATCACTGGACAAATATCTGGTGTTACAGCTAAAGTCATAGGATTTCAAATTGCAACTTCAACAACACAGCCTATGTTGTATGTTCAATATGTAAATACTGGAACAGATGGTGTATCTCAAAGATTTGTAAATGGTGAAAACATAACTGGAAATGCTGGTATTACTCATACTACATCATATGCTTCTAATAATGCTTCTGGAACTATATTCTCACCAATTGATGGTACTACTGCTACTCAAGATGGACTTGCAGTTGAACTACAAGAGGGTGTTTACTATGTAAGAGGACAGTTTGTAAGATGTGCCGCTCAAAGATTAGTACTGTCAACAAACTCTAATGTTGTCACTGCAAGAGTTGGTTTTTCAATTACAGAAACATTATCGACACCAGAAATAGATACCAGTTTAACTGACAATGCAACTGGTTCATCTAACTATGCAGCCAAAGGTGCCCATAGATTAAAAATTACTTTAACACTCGACTCAAGAACTACTTCTTCAACAGCAGACTCTAATTTTGTAGAACTGATGAGAATTGAAAACGGTACTATGGTTGGACAAGCCAGAGTTACAGAATACGATGTATTAGGAGATACTCTCGCAAGAAGAACTTTCGATGAAAGTGGATCATATACTATACGTCCTTTTAATTTTGATATGAGAGAAAGTACTAATATCACTGCAAGAAATACTAATTACCAAGGTGTGTTTGCTGGGAAAACTACTACAGATGATGGTGGAACTCCAGATGAAAGTTTGCTTTCTCTTCATGTTTCGCCTGGTAAAGCATATGTCAAGGGTTATGAATTAGAAAAAATATCACCTACGTTTAAAGATTTACCTAAAGCAAGAGATTTTAACTCTGTTAACACTGGTGTTGTTACACATGAAATCGGAAACTTTTGTCAAATAACAAATATATTTGGACAACCAGATATCACATTTATTTCTGGAGAATCTACTGCATACAAAACAATTGGTTTATTCGATGATAAGATTGTTACTAACGGTGCATCTTCTGGAAATCAGATTGGTGTTGCTCGAGGAAAAGCAATTGAATATCGTACTGGTGTTGTAGGAACTTCTGCTGCTGTTTATGATTTATATTTGTGGGATGTTAGACCTTTTACTAAACTTACATTAAGTGGTACACCTAGTGGAACGCTACTCGCTAATCATGCAAGTGGTGGTGTTCAAGTAACTGGTGTTACTTCTGCCGCAACTGGATATGTATTTGCTTCTGGTACTGGTTCTGGTAAAGTCGTTCTGACAACAGTTGTTGGAACTTTTGCAGTTGGTGAAAAGATTAAAGCCTCGGATTCTGGTGAAGCCAATAAGATTGTAGAGAATGTTGCAAATGCAGACTTAACTATTACAGAAGTTGTTGCACACACATTTAAAGATTGTCGTTCTATATTCATGGATGATGCAGATGCTGGACAAGATTTTACAGCAAATGCTGTTTTAATACCATCCCAAACTTCATCTGGACAAATTCTATTTAACGCTTCAGATGCCAACGGTGCAGACTCCGATGACAACCTTGTTCTTGAAGAAGATAACTCAACTACAATTGCATTGGAAGTTGAAAAGATTGCAACACTACAAAATACAGAAAAAAATATTTCAATATTTAAACTTCCAAAGAGAGTTATTAAAACTCTTTTAACTACATTAAATAATGGTGCGACTGATACTTCACTTACAGTTCGCAGACAGTTCGTGGGAACTTGTTCATCCTCTGGTGCTGTATCATTTACTGCTGGTTCAAACGAAACCTTTTCTGCATTTGCCGAAAAAGATTACACACTATCAATTCTTACTGCTGGTGCTGGAAGTGGTGTCCAAGGACAAATAGTAAGTGTTGACGGTAACATTGCTGGAACTGGAACTGCTTCAATAACAGTTACAGATAATACAGTTTTAGGTAACGGTGCAAAAGTAAAAATTACTGCAACCATATTTAAATCAAATGTTAACCAAAGAATTAAAACAACTAACTTAATGAAACAAGTTAAAGTTGTAACTGGAGGAACAGATGCATTTGGAACAAGGCCGGGTGATAAAGAAATTTCACTAGGACGTGCCGATGCATTTAAATTAGTTGCTGTGTATGACTCAGAAACTACTGATGATGCTGTTGCTCCACAAATGACAATTACTGCAACGGTAGGAAACTTTACTAGGGGTGAAATTATTAGAGGTAAACTTAGTGGTGCTGTCGCAAGAAATATAAGTACATCTTCACCAATACAATATGTACTAATACAAGGTGTCGGTGCAACAGATTTTACAAGTGGTGAAATTGTTACTGGAGATAGTAGTGGTGCTACTGCAACCGTAGGAACTATATCTGCTAGTGATAAAGTTATTACTTCAAACTATGTTCTTGATACTGGACAGAGAGATAACTTTTATGATATTTCTAGAATTGTAAGAAAAGTAGGAGTATCGTCACCAAGAGGTAAACTACTTGTAGTATATGATTTCTTTGGTCACGGTGCAGGCGAATTTTTCAGTGTAGATTCATATTCAGATGCTTCTGCTCAAATGGGTTATGGAAATATTCCATCTTATACTGCAACAAGAGTTGATCCAGATGAACCAGAACCAACTGGTTTGTTTCCATTAACAGATTCAATTGACTTTAGACCTACTGTAGAAAATATTGCTGGAACATCCGAATCAGTTGCTGCTGTAGATGAAATTACTGGTAACTCATTTGATTTCTTTTCAAGACAGTATGACGGAACTGGTGCATCACCTATTGATACACCAAAACCAGCTAGTAATGTCTCTATAGATTTTGAGTATTATCTTGGAAGGATGGCTTTGATTTTCTTAGATGACCAAGGTAGTTTTAGAATACAAAATGGTGTGTCTGCTGAAAGACCACAAGAACCAAAACCATTAGAAAATGCATTGAAACTTGCAACTATCACATTAAATCCATATACGTTTACACCAGAAGATGCCATAATAGTTCGACACAAGACACAGAGATTTACCATGACTGATATTGGTAGATTGAAGAAGAGACTTGAAACTGTAGAATATTATACTGCATTATCTCTTTTAGAAAGGGATGCAGAGTCATTTGAGATTACAGATAAAAACGGATTGAACAGATTTAAGTCTGGATTTGTAGTTGATAACTTTGGTGGACATAGAGTTGGAGATGCAAAACATCAAGATTATAAAATTGCAGTAGATCAAGAAAACAATGAATTGAGACCTAAATGTATATTGAGAAATGCAAAATTATCTGAATCAGTTTCTACAGACGCCGAAAGATCAGCCGCTAATTATCAAAAAACTGGTGACTTAATTACTCTTCCTTATACTAGTGTTGCATTTACAGATAACCCATATGCAACAAGAGTTGAAAATGTACAACCACACTTAGTATATCAGTGGGTAGGACAAGTTGTTCTTTCGCCATCTGGTGACGAATGGTTTGAAACAGAACTTACTCCACCATTAATCGTTAATGTTGAGGGTAACTATGATACAATTCTTGCTGGTGTAGGAAATGCATTGGGAACTATTTGGAACTCATGGGAAACTCAATGGAGTGGTGTTGTTGCTACAAGAACAGATGGTTGGAGAAACAATAACTTTGATGTTACAAGAACAATTCAAACAACAAGAACAGATTTAAGAAGAACTGGTTTGACTACAAATGTGGTTGAACAAATTGATGAAGAATCACAAGGAACTAAAGTTATATCAAGGGCAATGATTCCTTGGTTGAGAGCCAACGCTGTTCAGTTTGAGGGTAAAGCATTTAAACCAAAGACTAGAGTTTATGCTTTCTTTGATGGTGTAGATGTAAGTAAATTTATTACACCAAAGAATACAAACTTTACTACAGCTGTCACACCAATTGCTGGTTCATCATTATTTACAGATGCCGTTGGTTCTGTAGAAGGAACATTTGATATTCCAGAATCTAGATTTGCTGGACAAGGTTCTAACCCAAGATTTAAAACTGGTGAATTAGAATTTAGGTTAACTGCCAGTGATACGAATACTAAAATTCCTCTACCTATAACTGCTGGACAATCAATTTACAGTGCAAAAGGTATTTTAGAAACTGAACAAGAAACTATTATTGCAACTAGAAATGCTATTGTTGTTCAAAAAGGTGTTTCACAAACAACAAGTAGAAATTCTACATCAACTTCAACCAGTAGATCAATGAGACCAGATGAAGGTGATGATGGTAACAGTGGTGATCCACTTGCACAGACAATCATGATTAATCATGATGGTTTAAAAGACACTGGATGTTTCTTGACTAAGATAGATTTATATTTTCAAAAGAAAGATACAGATTTACCAGTATGGATAGAAGTTAGAAATGTTGTAAATGGTTATCCAGGCGGTAAGATTTTACCTTTTGGTAGAAAAGTATTAAATTCATCAGAGGTAAATGTATCTGATAATGCTACAACAGCAACCCAATTTACATTTGATAGTCCAGTTTTTCTTAAACCAAGTGTAGAATATTGTTTCGTAGTTCAGACTAATAGTTTAGATTACTTAATGTGGATATCACAATTGGGTGAATTGGATGTTTCTGGTTCTAATAGAATTGTATCCAAACAACCATCACTAGGTGTATTATTCAAGTCACAAAACAATCGTGCTTGGTCACCTACACCTATGCAAGATGCTAAATTTACTATGTATCGTGCAAAGTTTAATTTTGCAAGTAAAGGAAATGTAACTCTAAACAATACTGGAATTGACAGTAAGAGATTGAAACCAAATCCTATTACACTAACAAACAGTTCTGCTATTGCAATAATAAAACATCAAGATCATGGTATGTATCAATCTTCAAATAATGTTACTGTAACTGGTGTAGACTCTGGTATTGAAACTACATTGAATACTGCTCTAAGTGCTGAAGATACTACAGTGGTTCTTGCTTCTTCATCAAACTTCCCATCTAGTGGTACAGTTTTCTTGAAGATTGGTAGTGAGATTTTAAGTGGTTCAATAAGTGGAACAAATGTAACTTCTGTCACTAGAGGTGTAGAGGGTACTGCAACTGTACATAACGCTGGAGTTGTAATTGAATTATATATGATACACTCTGTTCCATTAACCGAAATTAATAAGACACACACTGGAATTGCAAATATAGGTTTGAATACTTTTACTGTCGCCTTATCAACCAACGCCGCAATTGATGGAGACTCGACAACTGCTGATGTTGGTGGGGTATCAGTATTCGCAACAGAAAACTATAGATTTGAATTAATGAAACCAGTTGTATCAACACTAGAATTACCTAGAACAAAGATTATAGCAGCCGCAAGAACAACTTCTGCTAGAAGTCCAAGTGGTAGTGAAAGTTCTTTCATAATAACTACTGCTGGTAATGAACAACAAGTTTCTTTAAATGAGAATTTTGAGTTTGATAGTTCTAGAATGATTGCATCAACAATCAATGAGACAAATGAAATGGATGCAACTAAATCAACTTTCCTAACTTTAGGAATGACTTCTGATACTGATACTTTATCACCAGTAGTTGATTTGGATAGGGCATCAATAGTTTGTGTTGCAAACCAAATTAATAATATTGATCAGGCAAGTGATATTCATCCAACCTCTGATTATAATCCTATGACAAGTCCAGAGGGTGATCAGAACGCTGCAATTTATATTACTAAAAAAGTTGCATTAGAAAATCCTGCTACTGCATTGAAAGTTATCTTTGCGGCACACAGACATTCTAGTGCAGAAATTAAAGTATTATTTAAAGTATTGAGAACAGATGATGCTTCTGACTTTGACGAAGTAGCGTTTGACTTCTTTAACACAGACGGTTCACCAGATAATGTTGTAGGTGCTTCATTGGATGATGATGACTTCCAAGAGTATAAGTATACTGCTGGTGTAACAGACGATGGAATTGGTGAACCATTACCATCATTTATTCAGTTTGCAATTAAGATTGTAATACAAGGAACAAATGCTGCTGAACCACCAAGACTTAAAGACTTTAGGGCATTAGCATTGGCAACATAAAATGAGTGAAATAACATATCAAAAAGTAGAAGGATATAATAATCTTGCAAGAGACCCCAACAGTGGTGCTATAATTAATACTAACAAGACTGCTTATGATAAAGCAGTCGCTAGATCAAATGAAGCACAACAACAAAGAGATGAATTTCGCAATGCTCAAAGGGAGATAAATAGTTTAAAGTGCGAAATACATGAGATAAAATCTATGTTGAAACAATTAGTAGGAAACGCAGATGGCAATAACGTCTAATCAAGTCGGAACAAATAATACTCTAGAACAATTTAGAGTGGAATTTAACAAATTAAGAAATGACGTTTCTAGTCTAGAAGCAGGAACGATTAACTATACGGCCTTGGCTGCAACAACTGGTTCATTCGGTTCTCTTGCTGTTACTGGTACATTTGCTGTGTCTACTTTCCAAATCCAAGGTACAGACCTTATCTTTGAAGGTTCTACAGCCGATGCATTTGAAACAACTGTTAGGGCAACAGACCCTACTTCTGATAGAACTGTTACAATTCCAAATTTATCTGGTACAATTCAGTTACAAGGACAAGATCTTGTTGTTGGTGATGATGGTAATATCGGTTCGGCATCTGCTAGTACTTCAATGACTATCGCTTCAGATGGTCTTGTAACTTTTAATAACGGTGTTAATGGTATCGCAGTTGTTGGTTCGGTTGTGTTAGACAGTACTAACGGTAGTGCAAACGCTGGTTCTAATGTTGTTCAAGATACTGCAGCTAATGCTGACGATAAAATTAACTTAGAAGATACTACAGAGGATGTATTTTCATATAGATTTCTACCAAACTTTGACGGACAGTTACAAAGATCACATAGATTTAAATCCGAAAGATCGGAACAATTGATTGGTGAAAATTTTGACGATATTCTTATGGAAGATGGAACGTCTGATATTTTGTCTGAACAAGAATTTCCATTTACAAAGTTTGATACTGTCGAAAGAACATCTAGAATTATTGTAGAAGAATCTAATAGAGTTGCAGACGGACAAGAACTAGATTTTACTTTTGCAGATGACGAGGGTATAGTATTAGAAGATGGAACTGCTGATATTGTAGCAGAATTTAATACAGTAACTTCAATAGGAGATTTTACTACAGAAGGTAGTATTGTTCATAGAGAAGTAAACAAATCTAGATTTGAAGGTTTTGTACAACAAGAAGCTGGTACTGGTACTGGTTCAATATTAGACGAAGATGGTGGTAATATACAATTAGAATTTTTTACAACTGGACAAGGTGTTAGAAGGAATACAACAACTCTTAATTTTGATACTGCAACATCAAATAGAATCTTGACATTCCCTAACAATAGTGGTATAGTAGTAAGTACTGGGTCAGTTGGTGCAGTAATAGAAGTTATGATGGCAGATGATTCAGTTAGTTCAAGAGCACTGCTCGATGATTCAGTTGATTCAACAAAAATGAATAACTTGGCAACCTTATTAATAAAAAACAGTGGTGGAACAACTTTGAAAACATTCCACGCCGCAGGAGTTTAATTATGACAGCAAGATTACCTTTATTTTACGATGGAAGTGGAACTCTACAAGAGATGTCTGCTGCCCAAGTTACTGAATGGGTAAAACAAACCCTCCATCAGTATGCTACAGCACCTTCTGCTGTATTAACGGTTGTATCATCTAGTGGTGCAAACATGACAGGCATGAATGATACTAGAAAAAAGGCTGGTGCTGCTTCAACCAGTGATGGTAACGAAAGTGGAGCTGTCACAGCTGCTGACTTTGTTGCAGAAGGTTCTACTGCTGAACCAGGCACTGTTACAGTGGCATACGATAAAATTAATCTTGCATATACAATACCAACCTTTACTGCCGATACAAATGGTATAGCTTTTCCAGTATACCAAGAGAATAGTGGTGGAACAATTCGATCAATGACAGCACAAGATTTAGTAGACACATTCTGTAAACCAGCAATTGACTTGTTAGTTGCTGCAACAGAGAGTGTTACAACTGCTGGAACTTATACAGTTACAACTTCGGCAACTTCTGCTTCTAACTATACACAAGTTTCAAGTGGTGCAGCTTTCTTTTTAGATACAAGGGCAAATACTGGTGCATATTCTGCTGGTGGTATTCCAGAAACCTTGGATCAACCAGCAACAATAACATCATACTTCTTACATGAAAGAGATTCTGCTGACACTAATCCATCAACAAACCTTTTATATTTAGAAAGTGGTGGTAATCTAAGAGAATATGCAGAGGGTAGTGGTGTTGACATTGAGGCAATACTTAAAAACGCTATTCAATATGTCGCTGCTGGTGGTGGAAGTAACTCTAATAATCACAAGATAATTTACACCTTTGCAGGCTCTGGTGGAAGCACTAGGGGAAGTGCTGTCGTAGATACACGATTAAATGGAGCTGGTAACTACCAAACAAGACAAGTTGGTAACGCTTATCGTTCACAAGAATTTCCTAACGGTTCTGCTGCTACAATCACAACAAATAATCTGCGAATAACTAAAGGTTAGAACGTATAAATAATGATAAAGGAAAACAAATGGCAATAGGTAACTCAATTTTTTCTGGAAGAATATGCGATGCATTGTATACAAACCCAGAGCATGATACTGTAGAAGTTCTATACAGAAAAGTAGCTCCAGATGAACCTTCTGGAACAGATGCTGAAATCAAAAAAGAATTTTATCTTAAAAAAGGTAATATTGAAACATATAAAATAAAAACTCATATGGTGTCACACTATGTTGTAGTAGATGAAAATGATCAACAGTTTCAAGATTTACTTAAAGAAGTTTCTTATGAGGATTTAGAACGAAGAACTTTAGAACAGAATGAAGCAATTAGAGATGAATTTAGAATTGCTTTTGATGACTATGCAAAGACTAATGGTTTATATAACTATGCAGAAAATCCAATAACTAAAAGTGAAGTTATTACATCTGATATTGATCAAATGATTTTTAACTATGATGGTAATTCTAAAGAAGCTAAAGAAAATCTATTCAAACTAAAATTAAGAGTTTTTGAATTACAAATAGTAAAAGATAGTGAAGATAGAAAATTAAAGTCTGGTATTCGTAAGTCTGATAATCCATTAGATGTTATTTATTATTACAAATTAATACTTGACAACGGCAAATAATTCTGTTATAATTATATTATTTAAAGTGAGGATATTATGGAAAACACGGTACTATGTGTACGCTGGGGTGATAAGTATGATGACACCTATGTTAAAAAACTTAAAGAACAATTAGAAAGACACCTTACAGTTCCTTTTAATTTTTACTGTCTTACAGATAATCCAAAAGAAGAGTATGATATACAACTTCCTACAGTGTGGGATAAACATTATAGAGCAGATAAGAAAATGTTTTGGGCATATCGTAAATGTTATATGTTTAATACCGACAAGTATTTCCCACAAATAAAAGGTAGTCAATTTTTATATTTTGACTTAGATGTTTTAATACACCAAAACATAGATTGTATGTTTGAATTAGATATGTATCGTCCTCATATTGTTAGGGGGTGGTGGAATGATTCTATAAATTGTCGAAAGAATTATGGTCAAATCAAATCAACACCTTTAAATTCATCTTGTATAAGATGGCACAGTCAACAATTATCTCTTATAGAAAGACATATTGACAAATACAAAGAGATTATATTTTTCACATACAGCACAATAGATAATTATTTTAATCACTTCTGGTACAATATCTGGGAAGAAGATATTCCATTTGAGGACAGAGATAAAGGTGATATAATTGAACGGTTGAAAAAGGGAGACAGTAATGTAGATTTTCTTCAAGGGTTTCCAAAGGGGTGGTTTTATTCTTGGTATAAAGGAAATATATTTCCAGATGATATGGAAGATCATAAATTAAGATTAGATCATAAAGTATGCTTATTTAATAATAGTTATAATAGCCCAGATG
>Ga0209815_1000865_pt1 | contig 21352 bp, 20 predicted proteins | sample CoawatmetaG00DNA_FD_187507 | JGI IMG/M metagenome (GOLD analysis project Ga0209815, IMG submission 187507) | Marine microbial communities from the West Antarctic Peninsula - Coastal water metaG002-DNA (SPAdes) (version 2) | ecosystem: Environmental > Aquatic > Marine > Coastal ...
ATTGGCGTGATTATGCTGACAGTAATTCTTTACCGTATTCAAAAAGGACACTTTAACTTAGAGAACCACTTTGCCTTTGAAGGAGTTGCTTGGTATTGGCATTTTGTTGACGTAGTCTGGCTAGGGCTGTTCATATTCGTATACTGGATATAATTACGAATAAGAAGTTTTATAAAAGGCTCCTTAGTTGGGGTCTTTTTTTTCAATTTACTTAGGAAAACTATGGATTATTTTGTAATAGCTATAATTGTATTAATATTTTTCTTTTTAGGCGCCGCTGTTATTGGCTTACTAAAAGGTGGCAGAGAGGGTTCTGACAAAATGTTTAAAGCTTTAAGAATGAGAATTATTCTTTCAGTTTTCTTGTTTGTCTTTTTACTATTTGCTAATTATATTGGATGGATAGAGCCTAATAACTTTAACCTTCTGCCAACCCAATAATGAGCTTACGTTTTCTTCTTCCTTCGATTCTAATAACTGCGACTTTTGCTTTTCTAGTCTCTCTTGGTTTTTGGCAGCTAGATCGTGCCGATGAGAAACGCGGCATTGAGGCCTCAATAAAACTGGCGAATACTGGAAGTGTTGAGCTCATCATGGAAGAAGGCAGCCTTAAAAATAAAGAGTACTATGAGGTTCGACTTCAAGGAAAGTACTTAAGTGATAAGCAGTTTATCTATGACAACCAAATTGTCAATCAAGTCTCAGGCTATTATGTTTTAACACCTTATGCTTTAGAGGGCCAGTCAAAAACTATCCTAATTAATCGAGGCTTTATTCCATGGAATGGACGGCGAGATAAATTAGCAGATATAGATATTGGGCAAGATGCCAGAGAAATTAAAGTACTAATCTCAAAACCAATTAAGAGAATGGAGTTAAAGCCCACTGAGATTGGCATTCAGTTTCCGATTTTAATCCAGTCAATTGACCTACAAGATATGGCTAGTTTAGCCAGCGTGGATTTTTCAAGTGTCATTGGCTTATTAGATCCTTCCGCTTCTAATGGTTTTGTTAGAAAGTGGGAGCCTTATACAGGGAGTATTGAAAAGCATATAGGGTACGCTGTTCAATGGTTTTTAATGGCTCTTGTTCTTGCAATTATTGGAATTCGTATTGCTATAAAACAGAGAAAAAAATAATCAAATTTTGATGGCATAAAACATTCTTTAAATAAAAAACCTTACTGTATAATTTCCCACTAAGCCGAAGTAGCACAGTTGGTAGTGCAACTGATTTGTAATCAGTAGGTCGCCAGTTCGAGTCCGGCCTTCGGCACCAGCATTAATAAATTAAAGAGACCCTCTAGGTCTCTTTTTTTTGTCATTTTTGTTGGGTTAAGACGCCGAAGTAATTTTTTTCTTAGGGTCGTAGAATGGTTTTTGCACAACCTTAATAGAATGATTGCCATCTGACGATCTAACTTCTGCAACCGTGTCTATAGCCGAATAGTCAGCATCCATAATCGCAAGCGCAATATTTTTGTCAAGTCTAGGTGAGTAAACTGCTGACGTTATGTAGCCAATCTTATTTGAATCTATAAAAATTGGCCAATAGCTTGTGTTGGGGTGCTGAAGAGGTGGGCATGTTATTTCTACGCCAACTTGCCTGCGCTTAACTCCCTCAGATTGAATTTTTTTAAGCGCGTCTTTTCCAATAAAGTCTGCATCCATTTCAAGGTCAACGAGTCGGCCTAATCCAAGCTCAAATGGGTTTACAGTGTAGTCCATATCTGCCTGGTAAGAAAGCATGCCGCCCTCAATTCTTCTTATTGTTGAAGTATGTCCAGGTACCAGCCCCATTGGTTTGCCAATTTTCATAATGTGGTCCCAGAGTTCATTTCCTCGAGAACCATCACGTAGGTATATTTCATAACCTAACTCACTTGACCAGCCTGTTCTGGAAATAATTAATGGAATACCATTCAGTTCAAACTTTTCTAGCCAGTAATATTTAAGGCCATCTATTCTTTCACCAAAGATTGCTTTTGCAATGTCACCTGACTTAGGCCCTTGAAGCTGAAGTGGAGATACATCTGGCTCACCTAAATTAACATTTAAGCCAGAGTTGACAGCAACACCTTTGGCCCACATCAAAATATCACTATCAGCTAAAGATAGCCAGAAGTGATTTTCACCAAGCCTTAAGAGTACGGGGTCATTTAATACGCCACCATTTTCATCAGTAATAAGTACATACTTGCACTGCCCAACCGCACATTCAGAAAGGTTACGAGGGGTTAGTAATTGAACAAATTTAGCAGCATCTGGGCCCGTTATTTCAACTTGACGTTCAACTGCAACATCACAAAGAATGGCCTCATTTACAAGATTCCAAAAGTTTTGTACTGGATCACCAAAGTCTCGAGGGATATACATGTGATTGTAAACTGAAAAGCCTTTTGCTCCCCACTTTACAGTTGCATCAAAATAAGGGGACTTACGTACTTGAGTGCCAAAACTAAATTCTTTTTTCATTATTTTTTCCATTGAAGTTAGGTCTAATAACGGTATAGATTATCGGCAGATAATACACTTTTTAGAAAAAAATGCTAGATTTTCCTTGTAAATGGGAGGTTAATTTATAACGTTTAATTTACGAGAAAGCTCTGAAAGAATTTCTGGACCATCAGCTCTCAAAATTACAATCTCCTCTAGTCTGACACCAAACCTACCTTGAAGATAGATACCAGGTTCAATTGAGAACACCATTCCTTCATCAAGAATTACTTCGGATGTTGCAGTTATATAAGGTGGCTCGTGAATGTCAATACCAAGCCCATGACCTAAGCGGTGAACAAAGAATTCTCCATAGCCAGCTTCAGTAATGACGTCTCGTGCAGCGGCGTCAACATCTTTTGCCATTACTCCAGGTCTTGCAGCCAACATTGCAGCTTGCACAGCGCGTTCAACAATAGCATGAATCTCGAGGTAGCCTTCTGGTGGCTCTCCTAGAACTGACATACGAGTCATATCGCTTGGAAATGTTCCTTTTCTTCCGCCTATATCTATCAAGATAGAATCCCCATACTCAACTTTTCTATTACCAGTATGATGATGAGGAAAGGCACCATTTGGACCTGAGCCAACAATACAAAATTGAGGCTTTGCACCTTCAGATATAAAGTGTTTATTTATCGCCTCCCCAATTTCAAGCTCAGTTACACCCACTTTAATTGCTGCAAAGCCAGCTTGCATTGCTCGATCATCGATTAGCGCATTTTCTTTAAGGTTGGTGAACTCAGCTTGATCTTTACGCATTCGCAAAGCGCCAATTGTTGAGTTGGTGAATTCATAAGATGGATTTGATAACGACTCAAGAAGAATTAAGGCAAAGTGAGAGCGCATAGCTTCATCTATAGCAATATGTTTTGCATTTGATGAGCCAGTATAGGTCAGTGCATCCTTAAGAGCTTGATCTGGGCCATTTGCATCATTCCAGCAATTCATAGCTATTGTAGTTTTCTGTCTTATGCCTTCTTCATTAACTGCTGGCATAAGAAATGCCTCTTTTTCTTTTCCAATCAAGAGCAAACAAGGGCGTTCATCAGGAGAGGGGTTGAAGCCTAATAACCAATTCATATGGGTACCAGGACCCAGAGCAACTAAATCAACATGATTGTCTTTCATTCGAGCGCGCACAGAATTTATTTTATGTTGCATAAGTTTTTCTCTGTTTAATTAATTTAAAAAAATAATTAAATTATAGATTCAATTTTAGGCATTAGCCTAATAAGTTCCTTAGTATATGGATGTGCTGGATTGTTAAATAATTCCTCAGTTTCTTTTGTCTCACAAACACTTCCATTTTTAAGCACTACAATTCTATTACACATTTGTCTAATTACAGGAAGATCGTGACTAATAAACAACATAGTAAGGTGAAGCTCATCTTGAATATCTTTTAAAAGATTTAATACCTGTGCTTGAATACTAACATCCAAGGCAGAAGTAGGTTCATCACAAATTAATAAGCGTGGTCTTGTGGCTAAAGCTCTAGCAATTGATATTCTTTGTCTTTGTCCTCCAGAAAATTCATGGGGGTATCGATCCAATGATTGTCTTGTCATTCCAACAATATCTATCAAATCATACATATTTTGTGTGAGTTCATTCTTATTAATATTTTTTTGAAAAAGCTTTATTGGTTCAGATATTATGTCTCTTACTTTAAATCTTGGGTTCAAAGATGAATATGGATCTTGAAATATCATCTGAATTTGCCCCCTACTCTTATCAATTTGATATTTTCTTTTTGAATTATAAAGTGAGATATCATTATAAAAAATTTCTCCATTACTTGGCCCTACTAGCCCTGTAATAATTTTTGCTATTGTTGATTTTCCTGAACCAGATTCACCAACTAAACCTAGAGTTTCACCTTCAAACAATTCAAAAGATACATTATCAACTGCCTTTTCCACTTTATTAGTAGACTCAGCCTTTGATCCAAATGAAAAATTACTTACCAAAGACTTATCATCAAAAATTTTAGTAACAGCTGTCAGTTGTAATATTTTTTTATTTTTATTTTTCTCTCTAACTCCCCAGGTTTTAATAATTTTTTTTGTTAAATTTTTAGAATCAGCCGTAATTTCTTTTCCATCAGGACTAATAAGTCTGAACCTATCAATTTTTTTATTTGTAGGCGGTACAGAAATAACTAAGCTTCTAGCCTCATTAGATTTAGGGTTCGTTAGCAGTTCTTTAGTATCACCTTGCTCAACAATAAGTCCATGTCTCATAACAATAACTCTATCTGTTGTCTCAGCAATAACGCCCATGTCATGGGTAATAATAATTACACCTAAATTTCTTTTTTTAGTAAGATCTTTAAGCAGCTCCAGTATTTGATGTTGAATACTTACATCTAAAGCAGTTGTTGGTTCATCAGCTATAATTAAATCTGGTTCACAACTTATTGCTAAAGCAATAACAACCCTTTGGCGCATACCTCCACTAAATTGATGAGGATAATCTTCAATTCTTTTTTCAGCGTTATCTATCCCTACTTCTTCTAAGAGTTGAATTGATTTTTTTAACGCATCTTGATAGTTTAAATTTAGATGTGTTTGAATAGTTTCAATTAATTGATCTTTTATTCTAAATAATGGATTTAAGGATGTTTGAGGATCTTGAAAAACAAATCCGATTTTCTTTCCTCTAATTTTTTGAATGAGCTCTTCGTTATCTCTTAATTCATTATTATCCATTTTAATGGATCCACTTGTTATTTCTCCTGGTGGATCAATTAAATTTATGATGGCATTTGCAATAGTAGATTTTCCAGAGCCAGATTCACCAACTATGCCTAATATTTCACCCCTTTCCAATGTAAATTCAACGTCCTTACTGGCAACAATTGTTTCTTTTCTAGTTGGGTAACTAATATTTAAATTTTTAACCTCTAAAAAACTCATCTTATTTTTAATTTTGGATTTAAGGCATCTCTCATCCAATCTCCTAATAGGTTAATAGATAAAGCTAAAATTATTAAAAAGATAGCTGGAAAAAATGTTATCCACCATTCACCTGAAAATAAAAAACTATTTCCAAATCTAATTAATGTTCCTAGTGAAGGCGTGGTGGGTGGAACCCCAACCCCTAAAAAACTTAATGTAGATTCAGTGATTATTGCAAGAGCCAATCCAATTGTAGCAATCACCAAGAGAGGTCTAAGTATATTTGGCAAGATATGTTTAAACATAATTAGAATATTTGATAGCCCTATAATTCTCGAAGCTGATACATATTCTTTATTTTTTTCAACCAGAGTAGACGCTCTAGAAACTCGAGCAAACTGCGGCCATTCAGAGATACCGATCGCAAAAATTAATACGTAAATTGCCATGTCATTATGCATTGATTGTGAAATGAATGATTTGGCGATACCATTTACAAGTAGAGCCATTAGAATGCTTGGTATTGTTAATTGGACATCTGTAACTCGCATGACAACTATCTCATATTTGCCTCCTATATAACCAGCAGTAACGCCAAGAAATACTCCAAGCACCATCGCAAAAAGTATTGATGCAAATCCGACGATTAATGAAATCCTTGAGCCATAGATAATCGTTGAGAACATGTCTCTTCCCTGTTGATCTGTTCCAAGAATAAAGCTAGAGCTTCCACCCTCAGACCATGAAGGTGGGGTAAATGCATCCATTAAAGAAACTGTAGCTGGGTCAAAAGGATTGTAGGGGGAAACTACGCCAGCAAAAACTGAACAAAGTAAAATAATAAACAAGATAGTAGAAGAGATAACTGCAATTTTTGACTTAAAAAAGCTATACCCTATATCGGTGTCATAAATTTTATTAAAGGTTTTGTATATCATCTCTAACTCGCCTCTTCCTTAAGTCTTATTCTTGGGTCAATAAAATAATAGGTGATATCAACAATGAAATTTATCATCACAAAAATAAAAGCAACCATAATCATATAGGCTGACATTATTGGTATATCAACAAAGTAGACTGCGTTGATAAATAGTAAGCCCATACCAGGCCATTGGAAAACTGTTTCAGTAATAATTGAAAAGGCTATTAAGGTTCCAATATTAATACCGGTAATAGTAATTACTGGTATTAAGCCATTTTTAAGAGCATGCTTATAATAGATAGTATTTTCTTTAATGCCTCTTGCTCTAGCAAATTTAATATAATCCGTTTGAAGTATTTCCATCATTTCCGCACGAACTAATCTGATGATATATGTCATCTGAAATAAACTTAATGTGACTGAGGGTAATATTAATGCCTTAAGTCCAGAAGCAGTTAAAAAACCTGTTGCCCAAAAACCTAACTCTACAACTTCACCTCTTCCAAAAGATGGAAGAACTCCCAGTATTACTGAAAATAAATAAATTAACAGTATTCCTATAATGAATGTAGGAAGAGAAACACCAACAAGTGAAACAACAAGGATGATGTTTGAAATAAAGCTATCTCTATGGATACCTGTATAGACCCCTAGAATGACGCCTGATACTATTGCCAGAACAGCAGATACAAATACTAATTCTAGAGTAGCTGGCATTCTTTCAGCAATTAAATCTGAAACCTCTCTTTTTAGTTGATAAGATATGCCGAAATCGCCTTGAATAACATTACCTAAAAATCTTGAAAATTGAATATAGACTGGATCATTTAATCCTAGAATCTCTCTAACCTCAGCTTGTCTTTCATATGAGGCATCTATTCCAGTCATGCTATTTACTGGGTCTCCAACAAAATTGAATAAAGAAAAGGAAACAAAAGCCACAACAATCATTACAAGAATTGATTGTAAGAGTCTTTTAAAGAAATAGATAAACATGGAGAGCTTGGTGATGTAAAGGACGTTTATGTTACATCAACTTGAAATGTTTTTCTGGCCAGATAACTGACCAGAAAAATATAACTTTTTTAGTTTACGTTTGCAAATCTAAATAATGGTTCGTTGTTCATCCTAATTGGAACATCGACATTACTTTTTGCTGCTTGGTTAACAACTTGGTGATGTAAAGGAAGATATGTTACGTCGTCTTGAGTAATATCCCAAGCTTCAGCAATCATAGCATTTCTTTTATCCAGGTCTGTTTCAACACCCATTGCCGCAACTAATTCGTCGACTCTAGCATTACTGAAATTTACTTTATTCCAGCTACCAGAGCTTTCAAACAAGTATGAATATACATAGTGACTGTCAAAAGTTGGAACACCCCAACCTAACATGTACATGTCACTAGTCATACCATTAGCATCACCTTCTTTTACTTCAGAGAAATGCTGACTCTTAGTTTTTGCATCAAGATTTACTGTAACACCAATTTTTGCAAACATACCAATAGCTGCTACACAAATTGCTTCATCGTTGATATAACGATCATTAGGGCAATCTAATGTGACCTCAAATCCATCAGGATATCCAGCTTCAGCTAAAAGTTTTTTTGATGTCTCAGGATCGTAAGCCATTCTTTGGTCACGAGCTGCTGTGTGTCCATTAACACCAGGAGCAGTAATAATACCTGCAGGCACACTTTGCCCTCTCATTACCTTATCCTGAATAGCATCCATATCTAAAGCATGGTACATTGCTAGACGAACTCTTTTATCTGCAAAAGGATTTTTTCCTTTAATATTAGATGAATTCAATTCAGCTGAACCTTGATCCATACCAAAGAAAATAGTTCTATTTTGAGGAGTCATTTTCACACTATGACCTGAAGAAGAGTTGATTCTTTTAATATCTTGAACAGGTACAACATTAGTGTAATCGATTTCTCCAGAAAGAAGTGCTGCAACTCTTGTTGCATCATTCTTAATTGGAAGTAATTCAATTTTATCTATGTTGTGTGCGTAATGATTTCCCCACCAGTTGTTATTTTTTTCAAAAACAGTTCTTACGTCCTGCTCTCTGAAAGTAATTTCAAATGGTCCAGTTCCATTGGCATTAGATGCGCAATACGATGTCTCACCTGCATCCCAATTATATGAAGCTTCACAATTGTTTGCTTTTGCCCAACCTTCAGACATTACAAATATCTGAGTTAATTCGTTTAACAGAATTGGATTTGGTCCATCAGTTTTTATTTCAACAGTATGATCATTAAGAGCTGTTGCTGATGTAATACTTTTAATTAAATCAACCATATCAGATGGAGCAGTTCTTGCTCTGTTGATACTAAAAGCAACATCACTTGCTGTTAAAGACGATCCATCATGAAACGTAACACCCCTACGAATGTTAAATATCCAAGTATCATCTGCTGTTGCAACCCATGACTCTGCAAGCTGAGGAAGTATTTCCATATTAATACCTGGAGTTACCAAGCCCTCATATATTTGACGAGAAACCATATGTGTTGGTCCTTCGTTTTGTGCATGCGGATCAAGTGTTAAAGAATCACCAGGCATCGACCATTTTATCGAATTAGCAAAAGCTGATGAAAAAATACCAATGAGCATGAATGACAAAACAATTTTTAAAGTTTTTTTCATTTTTTTCTCCTTAATAAACGCCTAAGATAAGGCGCAATAAATTTTTAATAAAAAACCAGCTACTATAATTTTCGCTGGTTAAGAACACTATATAGTATCAAAAATGTCAGGTCAAGGTTAATTTTGGTTAATGGTTGGCAGTAATCTTATAAAGTAATTCATCTAAAAGCTAATCAAAAAAAACTATATTTCAAAAAAAACCATAAATAAATTACGTGTAATAAGGGGTCTTTAAGTCTATTATCTAGTTTGACAAAAAAACTAGAAAAATCATGAAAAAAATTCTGACCTTTATAACACTCCTATTAATCTCTACGTATGCAAGCGCACACAAACCAGTAATGAATGAAAATTCAAGCTATCCAGCCGACGCACCCTACGAGATTGAAGAGCCTGAAATCTCAAAAGCTATATATTCAACTCTCAGTGGAGAGCCTCATTTTTATCGAATTGAGTCTGAAACTGATTTTAACTTTTATGCAGGTATTCTTGCTGCAAAGATTGGAGAGTGCACGCTAGAAGAAACGTTTTCTTTTGAAGTTCTAGACTCCGATTTCCATCCGTTATATATGGCTGATGGCGAAAACTTTGAGTGGACACCATGGTATGAAGAGTATGGAAAACAGTGGTATTGGAATGGTCCAGAAGTTGGAAAAAGCTTTCTTTCAGATCGAGTTTTTAAAGCTGGAACCTACTACATAAGAGTATTTAATAACTCTAATACAGGTCAATATATTATTGCTGTTGGCGATATCGAGAAGTTCTCGTTTACTGATATTGTGGGATTAATTTTTTCTATGGGTAAAATCGAAGATGAATTTTGGAATCCTAGTCTATGCCCTAGTGGCTAAGTTTCATCTGGATCAATAGGCTCTGGTGCTAAAACATCTCTATTGCCTGCACTATTCATAGAGCTAACGATTCCGCTGGCCTCCATATCTTCGATAATTCTGGCAGCGCGGTTATAGCCAATTCGCATTCTTCTTTGCAGACTGGAGATTGATGCTCTTCTTGTTGAGGTGACAATTTGCACTGCTTCATCAAAAAGTGGATCTAATTCACCAGAGGATTGTCCAGAGTCTTTGTTGGTGACAACCTCAGTTTGTGCTTTAAGAACTCCCTCTAAGTAGTTAGGGCTTGAGTTTTTCTTAAGATGCTTAACGACTCGCAGAATTTCGCTGTCCTCAACAAATGCTCCATGAACCCTAGTAAGGTGAGTCATGCCTGGCGCCATATAAAGCATATCACCCATTCCAAGAAGCTGTTCAGCTCCTGACTGATCCAAGATAGTTCTTGAGTCAGTTTTTGATGAAACTTTAAAAGACATTCTTGTTGGTATATTGGATTTAATTAGGCCGGTGATAACGTCAACACTAGGGCGCTGCGTTGCAACAATAAGATGTATTCCAGCTGCTCGAGCTTTTTGAGCAATTCGAACAATAAGACCCTCAACTCGCTTAGACTTAGCACGATCTTCCTGTGCAAGAGCGCCAAGCATATCCGCATATTCGTCTATCACTATAACGATAAGTGGAAGCGCTTCTAGTTCTGGATGTTGCTCACCTTCTTTTGCGTTATCTGGATTAAATGAAGGGTCTAATAAAGGCTTTCCAGACTCTTTAGCTCGGCGCTGCTTTTCATTAAATGATTCGATATTTCTAACACTAAACTTAGCTAAAAGGCTGTAGCGCCTCTCCATCTCATTGACACACCACCAAAGTGCACTTGCAGCCTCATTCATATTAGTAACAACTGGAGTAAGGAGGTGCGGAATATCTGCATAGGATGCAAGCTCAACAATTTTTGGATCAATCATTATGAATCTAACTTGCTCTGGTGAAGCCTTATATAAGATGCTGAGAATAATTGCATTAAGACCAACAGATTTACCCATTCCCGTAGCACCCGCAACTAAAAGATGCGGCATTTTTGCAAGATCCACAACAATTGGTAATCCATTGATGTCTTTACCAAGCCCCATAGAAAGAGTCGACTTAGCTTTTATGAATACTTCGCTTGAGAGGATTTCTTTAAGTCCAATCATCTCCCTGTTATTATTTGGAATTTCAAGACCAATAACTGGCTTTCCTGGAATCACATCAACTATGCGAACACTTTCAACAAGCAATGCCCTAGCTAGGTCTTTGTTAAGGTTCATGATCTGGCTAACTTTAATTCCTGGAGCAAGCGAAATCTCAAATTGAGTCACTACTGGCCCTGGAGTTACGGCAGTTATTGTTACGTCAAAGCCAAAATCTTTTAATTTAATTTCAACTTGTTGGCCCATTTCAACAAGGAACTCATCTGTGTATCCTAAGCCAGAATTACTCACGTCATCTAAAAGCGAAAGACTTGGAAGTCCGCCTGACATTCCTGATTTGTATAGATTACTTCCCTGTTCTTTTTTAGGCTTCTCAGTTTTTTCAGCTTTCTCAGTTTTCGCAGTTTTTTCCACTTTTTTAGGCTTATCAGTTTTTTCCACTTTTTGAGTTTTCTCAGTAGCAGAATTAGAGCTGATAATTTCAGGCCTAGTTTTTAAACTACTTGAATTTACAGCAGTGCTTTTTTCCCGATTAAAGGCTTTTCTAAAAAGGGATGTGCTTATGTTTCTCCATGACGCGCTAGAGGCGATACTAAAACTAACAAAAATAATGCCGATATATATTATTGTAGATGAGCTTCCAAAAATTTCATAAAAGACCAAATCATGCATTGACATTCCAATCCATCCGCCTGCTAAAAATGTAGCTTTAAGGCCTTCAATAACTTTTATCTCTGGTGCGAATTGATGTGCAAGTGCCGCTGTAAAGAAAAGCATGATGAGAAAAGCAATCAACCGAAGTAAGAAGGTAATCTGACTGCTGCGCTCTTTATTTGCATCTCTATGAAAGTTATATCCAAGCCATATTAGAGCTATAGGAATTATGTAAGAGACATAACCAAGAACTCCAATACTTATATCACTCAGATAAGCGCCAAACATTCCTGCGCTATTTATAACTGGCTTAATTAGTTGCGCTCCACCAGTCCATGGATCTTCCTCTGGTGCATATGTCACAAGTGCAATGAGGAAAACGACACCAAGTGTCAAGAGTAATATAAAAATCGACTCACTCGCAATCTTTGAGCGCGGATTATTTATGGGGGTATTTAGAGTTGTGCGTTTATTATTTTTTTTCAAGATAGCTTATAATACTCATTTGGTTAATTAGTATAAAGTATTTCATAATGAGTGATATTAAACATTGTCGAGTTTTGATTGTCGGTTCAGGCCCTGCAGGCTACTCTGCAGCAGTATATGCGGCTAGAGCAAACCTGAATCCAGTGATGGTAAGTGGGAGCGAACAGGGTGGTCAGCTAATGACTACAACGGATGTGGATAATTGGGTAGGTGATCATGATGGTCTTCAGGGTCCAGACTTGATGGAGCGAATGAAAGAGCATGCTCTTCTTTTCAATACAGAAATAATTAACGATCATATTACTAGTGTTGATTTTTCTAAGCGCCCTTTTACTTTGCAAGGTGGAGATACTACGTATACCGCTGACGCAGTCATTATCTCAACAGGTGCTACAGCTAAATATTTAGGGCTTGACTCAGAAGAAGCATATAAAGGTAAAGGGGTTTCAGCATGCGCAACCTGTGATGGTTTTTTCTATAGAGGCCAAAAAGTTGCAGTTATTGGAGGCGGCAATACTGCTGTTGAAGAAGCGCTCTACCTTTCAAATATTGCTGACCATGTTACTGTTGTGCATCGACGTGATAAGTTCAGGTCTGAGAAAATTCTTTCTGATAAGTTAATTGAAAAATCTAAAAATGGTAACGTTTCTATTGAGTGGGATCATAACCTAGACGAAGTTTTAGGTGATGATATGGGTGTCAACGGACTTCGATTAAAGGGTAACGATGGAGAGACTAAAGAAATTGATGTCCATGGTGTCTTTATTGCTATTGGGCATAGCCCAAATACAGGCGTTTTTGAAGGGCAGCTAGAAATTAATAATGGTTATATTAAGGTTCAAGCAGGTCTTCAAGGTAATGCAACTCAAACGAGTGTTGAGGGTGTTTTTGCAGCAGGAGATGTGGCAGACCATGTTTATCGTCAAGCTATTACTTCTGCAGGCTCAGGCTGTATGGCAGCACTAGATGCTGAACGTTTTTTAGATGATATGGCTGATTGACAGGCTTTAAGAGCCTAAATTCAAACTCACTTTTGATTTCCATTGTGTATAATTACGCGATTTGGCCATATAGCTCAGTTGGTAGAGCAAGGGACTGAAAATCCCTGTGTCCCTAGTTCAATTCTAGGTGTGGCCACCATTTTTTAAAGCCGAATTAGACTTTTGTTTAATTCGGCTTTTTATTACTTATTAGCCAGTAGCGCGAGTTTTCCAAAAGAATAAAGCGGCTAAAAGTAGGGCTGGAATCATTCCCATTGGGTCAAAATTTGCAGCTCCTGTTGAGATATGAAAAACTTGAACTGCAGCCAGTGCAAGATTAACATAGACACCAAAAATCATACCAACTTTATTAATGTTATCTCCTACCCAAGATGGCGCCATCCAAACGAATAACCCTAAGGCAAGTAATGGAACCGCTAGTACTTGTCCAAAAGACACCATGTTTGCAGTTAAAGTCCATCCTGGACCTTGAGCAGCCATTTGAGGCGCTACCCAAAACATTACCGCATAGAGCCATATAAATATTGCTTGTGCTTTAAATAAATTTCCTAAAGTCATTTTATTACCCCTTATATTATTTAAAAAGTACCTTTGAGCTCTTATTTCTAATAGAGCTAGAAATAATTATAGTCCTTAATGAGCTCTTATTTCTAATAGAGCTAGAAATATTTATAGGCCTTAATAGGAATAATTCTTATTAAACTGATTGATTAGTTTAACGAAGTAGTGAGCAATTTCTGCTTTTTAGTGGAGCTGAGTAGGGCTAATAAAGTCCTGTTTAGAGGGCTGAAGGGTCTCTTGAATAAATAGCACACCTATACGAACAAACTCAACGATTTCATAAAAGTCTTGAGTGTTTTCTTCGTTATCCAGAAGATCAGCATCCATCTGAGAAATCTCACTAATGTCTTTGATCATTTCTAATACTTCTTCATCTGATGCTTCTACCGAGCTTAATCCAAGGCCAACTAATAGTCCTTGACACCACTCAATAAGAGTGTTTGCTTGTTCTCTTAATGGTGATTCATCATCTGCAATAACAGGCCAAAAATTTAAAGTAGGATCAGAGAGTTGTTCACTCGTATTATTAAATATTTCTGCAAGTACGTGATGAGCTTCCTTTTCAATTAGATTATTTAAATCAATAGTGACCAGTATTTCATTTAGCCAATCGTCTAATTGGATGTCTTGTTTGACGCAGTAAAATCCGCATAATAACCCATGGGCTGAAGAAATTGTGTCATCGGTATTAAGCTTTTGAAGGGCGTCTTTTGCTAGATCATAATTGATAGGTTGACTCATTTTTAAAACGCTCCAGCCAAAATTTCCATAACGGCCATTCGCACTGCGATGCCATTAGTTACCTGTTGAAGGATAACCGATTGAGGACCATCTGCAACTGATGACTCAAGCTCAATTCCTCTATTAACTGGCCCTGGATGCATAACAATTGCATCGGGCTTTGCAAATTTTAAGGTCTCATTTGTAATTCCAAAGCTATCGAAGTAAGTCTGCTCATCTGGGATATCCGCACCAATCATTCTTTCTTTTTGAAGTCTTAAAGAGATAATGACGTCAGCCCCTTCGATGCCTTTTTTAAGATTATCAAAGCGCTCTAAGCCAGGCGTTTCTTCTTTGTAATGAAGAGTTTCAGGAGCAATCAAGCGAATATCCGTTGTACCTAAAGTCTGCATCGCTTGGATTCCAGATCGCGCAACACGAGAATGCCTTATGTCCCCAACAATTGCAACGGATAAGTTATCAAAGGTTTTTTTATGCTGCCTTATGGTTAACATATCCAGAAGAGCTTGAGTAGGGTGAGCATTAATGCCGTCCCCTGCATTGATAATAGATACCCCTTTCATATTTTCTGCAACATGATGCGGGAGTCCGTTTTGTTTGTGACGAATCACAAACATATCAATTTGCATGGCCTTGAGGGTATGCATAGTATCCATCAAGGTTTCATTTTTTTTAGTTGCTGAATTTGCAAGGTCAACATTAATTGTTTTAGCGCTTGTTCGTTTCCCGGCTATTTCAAAAGTATTTCGTGTTCTAGTTGAGGGCTCAAAGAAGAGGTTGGCGACAGACATATCTCTTAAGATTTTAGATTTCTGGAGGTTGCCTTTTTTATCGACACGATCATCTGCTACGTCTAATATTTTTTCGAGTTGTTTTTTTGGAAGGCCTTTTAAACCAAGAAGATGGGCTAATCGACCGTTTGAGTCTAGTTGAGATTCGTTGCTAATCGTGTGTGGTTTCATTGAGCCAAGTCTGCAAAATTAGTTCAGCTGATCGCTTATCTACATCACCTCTGTCAGCGTTCTTGTGGGCGTAGTGCCATTTTAGTTGTTTTTTTGCTTCTGAAGAGGATAAATACTCGTCTATAAAAAAGACCTCAATATTAAATCGTTTTGTTAGTTTTTTGCCAAATGATTTTGCTATAAAGGTCATCTCTTGTTCTTTATTTTCTTTATCAAGAGGGAGTCCAACAATGAATGCATCAGCCTTATGCTGATTAATGATTAGCTCAAGATGCTCCCAATTTGTAGAGCCATCTTTGTGATGAATTACTGTATCAATTCCGCTTGCATGTGAGGTCAGGCTGTTCGCAATAGCAATACCTGTGCGCTTAGTTCCTACATCAAAACCAAGGTAGGTTTTGACCGTCATTGAAGCTGTTGAAATAATTCATAACCAACATAGCCATCGGCCGTAAGACCAATATCAGACTGAAATTTTCGAGTTGCTTGTCGCGTCTTAGATCCTGCCATACCATCTGGAGTGCCAGTATCATAGCCCAGTAAATTCAAAGTATTTTGAATTTGCATAATGTCTTCTTTGCTAAGCAGGGGCTCATCAATAGTTTTTGCAGATAGCTTTGCGTTTCCGTTAAGTCTGTCCGATAAGTAGGCAACCGAAAGAGCATACAAGATGGAGCGATTCCATCCCATTATTGCATCAAAATTTCGATACACTAAGAATGCTGGTCCTTTGTGTCCCATTGGCACAATTAAAGAGGCCTTAAAGTTTGATTTTGGCAGGTTTGAGTTGTTGCCACGTCGAACGCCAAGTGCTGCCCATTCATTAACGGTCTTTTCATTATTTAGTCCAGTTAATTGATAGTTAAAGTTTTTAGGAATTAAGGCTTCTCTCCCCCACTTTTCACCTTTTTTCCAGCCAAGCTTGTTAAGAAAATTAGCAGCGCTTGCATAAATATCAGCCTTTTCATTCCAAAGATCTACTTTGCCATCATTATTGGCATCAACGCCATAAGCGATGACATTGGTTGGCATAAATTGAACTGCTCCCATTGCTCCGGCCCAAGATCCAGTTGCATCAAACGGAATGGTTTTTTTATCCATCAACTTTAAAACAGCAATTAGCTCTCGTGTAAAAAACTTTGATCGTCTTTGGTCATAGGCAAGTGTTGCCAAGGAGCGAATAAGACTCTCACTTCCCATATAATTTCCATAGTTACTTTCAAGGCCTAAAAATGCAACTATAACGTAGGTTGGAACGCCATACTTTTCAGAGGCTTTAGTTAGTAACGAGGCATTTTTCTTTAATGTATCTTTGCCATTATTAAGGCGAACTTTACTAACTCTTTTGTTTACATAATGCCAAAAGTTTTGATTAAACTCGGCTTGAGCTTTATCAGATGCAATAGCGGAAGGCCTCGGCGTGAGCTCAAAGAAAGCCTTATCAATGGTTGGTTTAGAAACGCCCTGCTCAGTTGCGGTTTTGCGTACTTGGTCTAGAAATTCTTCAAATGAATGTGAATTAGCAAAAACGCTTGAAGTAAGAAAAACAAGACAAAAAAATCTTAAAAACATAAGTAAATTATAGTGTGTGAATACGTTCTTATTTTAATACCTTTTTTTGCAGTAATGATGGCATTGGAAGGGAAAAATAATATTGTTTAGAAATAAATTAAAATTATCTGCGGTATTAATATCAAATAAAGAAGATAATTATAAAATTATAAAAATTAATCCTTAATTTAATGTCAACCTATAGACCTCTTGCAGAAATACTAAGACCCAGTGAGCTGAGTGAATTTATAGGCCAGCGTCATTTACTTGATCCTGATAAACCTATTGGCAAGGCTCTGGCTGACAATCAGCTCCACTCAATGATTTTATGGGGCCCTTCCGGCGTTGGAAAGACAACTCTTGCCCGTATTATATGCTCGCAGATGGGTGCCCACTTTGAACAAATGTCAGCTGTACTTGATGGCATTAAAGAGCTTAGAAATGTAATAGAGCATGCTCAGCTTTATAAGCATCAGGATAAAAATACAATACTTTTTGTTGATGAAATTCATCGTTTTAATAAAGCGCAGCAAGATGCTTTTTTGCCTCATATTGAGTCTGGTTTAATTACATTAATCGGCGCAACTACTGAAAACCCCTCTTTTGAAATTAACTCGTCTGTACTCTCAAGATCAAGGGTCTATATTCTGGATAAGCTTAACGAAAAGGATTTATCAACTATTGCGACAAGGGCTATAAAGAACCAGGGCATTATTCTTGATGATGATGGATCTTTGTCATTGATCGTTAACAGCAGTGATGGGGATGCGAGGCGCCTAATAAATATCATTGAGCAGCTAACTGAAACATCAGACAAAACTCTAAATAAAAACGATATAGCTAAAACGCTCCAAGAAAAAGTAAGCAGCTTTGATAAGGGTGGTGATATTTTTTACCATCAGCTCTCTGCATTTCATAAGTCTGTAAGAGGCTCTTCACCAGATGGTGCTCTTTATTGGATGGCCAGAATGATTGTTTCAGGTTGTGATCCAAAGGTTATTGCTCGAAGGCTTTTAGCAATTGCATCAGAAGATATAGGCAATGCAGACCCAAGGGCGCTTCAAATTACTATTAATGCTTGGGACGTTTATGAGCGACTTGGAGATAAAGAGGGAAATAGGGCAATCGCTCAAGCGGCTGTTTTCTGTGCTTGCGCGCCAAAATCCAATGCAGTTTATAGCGCATTTAATCAAGCTATAGAGGTAGCAAAAAATACAGGTGATTTTGAAGTACCAATTCATCTTAGAAATGCAAGTACTAAGTTGATGAAGGAGTTAGGCCATGGCGAAGGTTATCGTTATGCTCATCATGAGCCTGATGGTTTTAGTAGAGGCCAAACTTATTTTCCTGAGGAGATGGGGGAGCAAATATATTATGAGCCTACTGAGCGAGGACTAGAGATTAAAATTAAAGAAAAATTGAAACAGCTTAGGTCAAATTTATGAACACTTTAACATCTATTTTAAGCATTAGTATAGGCGCTACTGTCGGAGCTACTTGCCGATACTATATTGGCATTTTTTCACTTCAATACTTTGATAAAGCCTTTCCGTATGGAACTTTAATTTCTAATATTATTGGATCATTTATTGCAGGACTATTAGTAGTTTTTGTCTTAGAAAAACTCTTTCTTAGTGAAACATATCGTCTAATGTTGCTTGTTGGATTGGCAGGTTCTCTAACTACTATGTCAGCGCTTTCAATTGAATCTGTTGAGATGCTTAGCAGCGGTAACTATAGTGAGGCATTATTAAATATCTTGTTAAACTTAGGGTTATCACTTCTTGCTGCAAGCCTTGGCGTAATGCTTGCAAAATATGGCTTTAACCTAGCGCAGAGCTAACTTATCCTCTATCTCATCTAAGAGCATAGAAGAGATATTGAGATCAAACTGACTATCCAGCTCTCTAATACAGGTCGGACTTGTTACGTTTATTTCTGTAATGTAATCACCGATAACATCAAGCCCAACAAACATAAGCTCTTTCTCAATGAGCATTGGAGCAATTTGACTGCATAAATGTCGGTCCCTTGCTGATAGTGGCTGACCCACTCCCTTTGCTCCTGCAGCTAAATTCCCCTTAAAGCTTCCTGCTGCTGGTATTCGAGCGAGCGCATAATCAACAGGCTTTCCATTAATTAATAAAATACGCTTATCGCCATTCTTAATTTCAGGCAAAAACTCCTGAGCCATAATAAAGCGGCTCCCTTGATTTGTTATTTTTAGAAGCACTTCCTCAATATTTTTATCACCTTTTGTAAGTTTAAATATATCAGTTCCACCCATTCCATCAAGTGGCTTAACAACTGCCGTTTTAATTTTGGAGATAAACTCTGAAAGCTTTTTTATATTGGAACTAACAAGAGTTTCTGGGATGCATTCTGGGAAATTTAAAGCAAACAGTTTTTCATTAGCATCCCTTAAAGAGCTGGGCTTATTAACGACTAAAGTACCGCTATTCTCTGCCTGCTCTAGAAGATAAGTTGCATAAATATAATCCATATCAAACGGAGGATCTTTGCGCATAAAAACAATATCTATATTATTTAGTGGGAGCGCTTTTATGTCTTCACACTCGTACCAATCTTGCTCAGAATCTCTGACTAATGTCTTTCGTGCATTAGCCACAACTATCCCGTCTTCATAAAACATATCAGGAGTATCAAAAGTAAAGATCTCCCAGCCACGTTTTTGCGCTTCAAGCATCATGGCAAATGAGGAATCTTTAATTGGCTTAATGCTGGAAATGTCATCCATCAGCACGGCGAGTATAATTTGCTTCATTGGGATAGTATAAAGTATTCAGATTAATTAATAATATACATGCCCGTCAAAATATGTTGAAGTAGCGAGGTTAAGGGCGTATAATTTCGCCTCTTTAGTGCGGGGTGGAGCAGTATGGTAGCTCGTCGGGCTCATAACCCGAAGGTCATAGGTTCAAATCCTATCCCCGCTACCAATTTAGACCCCCTTTTTTGGGGGTTTTTATTAGGAATTTTTTGTGGCCAAGATATCTGATAAAGTAGTTTCGTTAATTAATCCAAGTATCAATGATTTGGGTTACGAGCTGGTGGGCGTTGAATACGTTGCCAGTGGAAAACACTCTATTTTGAGGCTTTATATTGATTCAGAAGAAGGAATTGGGGTGGACGATTGTGAGATTGTTTCTCGCCAGGTAAGTGCAATAATGGATGTTGAGGACCCAATAAGTGGGCAGTATAATCTCGAGGTATCATCGCCTGGTATCGAGAGGCCTCTTTTTAGTGTCGCGCATTACCAACGTTTTTTGGGCCATGATGTTCGTTTGAGAACATTTAGACCCATTGATGGAAGAAGAAACTTCAGTGGCGCTATTGGTAGCGTTAGTGAAGCTAGTAATTCACTAGAATTAGTAACAGAGCTTGGCCCTGTTACTTTAGAAATAGATTTAATCGAAAAAGCAAATTTAGTTGCTCATTTTTAGGAGAAGCGCATGGATGGTAAAGAGTTATTTTTAATGGTTGAGGCAATCTCAAACGAAAAGAATATAACCAAAGATGATGTTATAGAATCATTAGAAGAGGCGTTAGCTGTTGCAACAAAAAAGCGAAATAATATTGAAGTTCGTGTTGAAGTTGACAGACATACTGGTGAATTTAATACCTTTAGGCGGTGGCTAGTTATTGAGGATGGTGAAAAATTTGTTGATGATGATGGAGAGATGTTTGATCCAGAGCTTCATATCTATCAAGCAGATGCTAACGGTCAAGATATTGATGCCTTTGTTGAAGAACCTATGGAGTCCCTAGAATTTGGAAGAATTGCAGCTCAAGTTGCTAAACAAGTAATCATTCAAAAGGTCCGTGAAGCTGAAAGAACAGTTATTGTTGATAACTATACGCAGCGTGTCGGTGAAGTTGTTATGGTTACAGTCAAGAGAGTTGATAGAGGAAATGTTTTTGTAGATATGGGAGGCATTGACGGCATGATTTCAAAGTTTGACTTGATACCGAATGAGTCAATTAGAAAAAATGATCGTTTAAGAGCTTATATTAAAGAAGTTAAGTCTACACCTCGCGGCGCACAAATTTTTCTGAGCCGAACGGTTAACGATATGATGATTGAGCTCTTTACTATGGAAGTCCCTGAAATTAGTGAAGGCGTAATAGAAATTAAGGCTGGAGCGAGAGATCCTGGTCTTCGTTCTAAGCTCGCAGTTAAGGCAAAAGATAAGAGAATAGATCCGATTGGTTCATGTATTGGTATGAGGGGTGCACGAGTTCAAGCTGTCTCAAACGAATTAAATGGCGAGAGAGTGGATATTATTCTTTGGGATGAAGACCCTGCGCAGTTTGTAATTAATGCCATGGCTCCAGCAGAAGTCAGCTCAATAGT
>Ga0209815_1000868_pt1 | contig 21332 bp, 20 predicted proteins | sample CoawatmetaG00DNA_FD_187507 | JGI IMG/M metagenome (GOLD analysis project Ga0209815, IMG submission 187507) | Marine microbial communities from the West Antarctic Peninsula - Coastal water metaG002-DNA (SPAdes) (version 2) | ecosystem: Environmental > Aquatic > Marine > Coastal ...
ATGGAGCAGGTCTTCCGTATAAAAACGATATTCTCTTAACTCATCCATGACAATTTCATAGGAAGGAAAATAATAGGCATTCGTTTCTAGAGCAATCGTTGCATGGACTCCTGAGATGAGGTGTGCTTTACTGCGCATATTTTCAATAAAACCGTCTTTCAAGTGCCGTACAGGAGATATTGTAAATAGTACAGATGCTTTTGAGTTTACTGTTTTTATGAGGGCTAAAATAGCGTGTAATGTTTCTGAAATCTCAGCAACTGAAAGTAATTCCTTTGAGAATTCTTTCTGTGGAATCTTGTGGCAATTTGCAACAATCATACCCGTTTTCACATAGCTGTATACCCAAGACGTGCCTAAAGTAATAATAATATGTGATGCTTTTTCTAGCTGGTTTTTTGTTTCAACTAAGGCTGTGTTTAAATTTATTAAAACGTCTTTTTTGTCCGGAGCACTGAGGTTCGAATGAGCATCCAAAGAATGCCAACGCTCGTTGTTAAAAACGAGGTCTTTTTCGGTATAAACTTTTTGCTGAATTGCGTTTTTTATTAACTGCTCAATGGCTTTTGGATGAAACAGGATTCCAAACGGATTTTGCTGCGATTGGAACTTGTAATACGAAAGCTTATTGCCAATATTTTCTGAAAAACAAGAGCCTAATAAGAATATTTTAGAAGAATAGTCTATTTGATTATCCGCTTGTTTCTTTATTGATAAATTGGTTTGAAGCTTCATTTTTAAGCTATATATTCTTTTGCTTTTTCTAAAGCTTGAGGGATACCTCCAGGGTTTTTTCCACCCGCAGTTGCAAAAAAGTTTTGACCACCACCACCACCGTGAATTAATTTTCCTAATTCTCGTACGACTTTACCTGCATCGTAACCGCGTTCATTCGCTAGTTCTTTAGAGATGTAGCAGGTAAGCATTGCTTTGTCTTTAGAAGGAGCAGTCGCAAACAAAAGGAACATGTTTTTAGCATCTTTCCCTAAATCAAAAGCTAAATTTTTAATTCCGTTTGCATCTAAATCCACTGTAGTGGCAAGAAAAGAGACCCCATTTATTTCCTGTAACTGATTCCTGAGTTCGCCAGACAAGTTTTGTGCTTTCTCTTTTAAAAGTTGCTCAACTTGCTTTTGCAAAGAAGTGTTTTCTTCTTGTAATTTTACAACCGCTTTTGCAGGCTCTTTTGTATTGTTTAAAACTTCTTTTATTTCAAATAAAGTTTTGTTATTTTCAAAATAAAAATCTTTTACCGCGGTATTTGTAATGGCTTCAATTCTTCTAATTCCTGCAGCAACGCCAACTTCAGATTTTATTTTGAAATGCCAAAGATCACTTGTATTGTTTGCATGCGTTCCACCACAAAGTTCAACAGAGGTTCCAAACTTAATCGTTCTTACAGCATCGCCATATTTTTCTCCAAACAATGCCAAGGCTCCTTGATCAATTGCGACTTGCATTGGCACATCTCTTTGTTCTTCTAAAGGAAGTTTCCCTGAAATTCGGGCATTGACAAAGTTTTCTACTTCAAGAAGTTCATCTGCAGTTAATTTAGAGAAATGAGAGAAATCAAAACGTAAGTATTTAGAATGAACTGCAGAACCTTTTTGAGTTACATGCGTTCCTAAAATAGATCTTAAACCTTGATGCAGTAAATGTGTTGCCGTATGATTACTCGCGGTTTGATAGCGTATTTTTTCTTCTACAACGGCTTTGAATTCACCATGAACACGCTTTGGAAGGTTTTTTGTAAGGTGAATAATAACGTTATTTTCTTTCTTAGTGTCTAAAATAGCCACAACATCCCCTTCAAGGTCCGTTAGGCGCCCTTTGTCACCAACTTGTCCACCACCTTCTGGATAAAAAGGTGTTAAATTGAACACCAATTGATACATTTCACCGTCTTTTACAGACGTTACTTTTCGATACCGTGTTAGTTTTACAGTTGCTTCTAGAGAATCATAACCAATAAACTCTTCATCGGCATTCGCAGCTAATACAGTCCAATCTTCAGTAGAGGTTTCACTTGCAGCTCTCGATCTCTTTTTTTGTTTTTGAAGTTCTTCCTGAAAACCTTTTTCATCGAGACGATATCCTTTTTCAGATAAAATTAAGGCAGTCAAATCAACAGGGAAACCAAAAGTATCGTATAATTCAAATGCCTTTTCTCCTGAAATTTGTTTGGAGTCTGTGGAAGCGATAATTACATCTAATAAGAGTAAGCCTTTGTCCAACGTTTTTAAGAAAGAAGCTTCTTCCTCTCTAATCACATTTTCAATAAGCTGTTTTTGTTCTAATAGTTCAGGAAAAGCAGCGCCCATTTTCTTGCTTAGCACAGCGACTAGCTTGTAAATAAAAGGTTCTTTTTTGTCTAAAAAAGTAAACCCATAGCGAATGGCTCTCCTTAAAATTCTTCGAATGACGTAACCAGCACCGGTATTACTTGGTAATTGGCCATCAGCAATGGAAAAAGCAACGGCTCTCAAGTGGTCTGAAATTACACGTATTGCAATGTCTTGCTGCTCGTTCGCACCATATTTTGTGTTGGTAACAACCCCAATTTCACTAATAATTGGCTTGAAAATATCAGTATCATAATTAGATTGAACATTTTGTAAAACCATACACAGGCGCTCAAAGCCCATTCCTGTGTCAATATGCTTATTTGGTAAATCTTCTAAAGTTCCATTTGCTTTTCTGTTGAATTGCATAAAAACAAGGTTCCATATTTCCACTACATGCGGATGGTCTTCATTGATCAAGGTTCTTCCGTCTACTTTTTCTTTCTCCTCTGCAGAGCGTATGTCTACATGAATTTCAGAACAAGGTCCACAAGGCCCTTGTGCACCCATTTCCCAAAAATTATCTTTTTTATTTCCTTTTAAAATTCTGTCTTCAGCAATGTATTCTTTCCAGAGATCATACGCTTCAGTGTCCATTCCTAACTTATCAGCATCTTCAGAGCCCTCAAAAACGGTCACATATAAAATGTCTTTATCTATTTTATAAACTTCGGTTAACAACTCCCAAGCCCATGCTATTGCTTCTTTTTTAAAGTAATCTCCAAAAGACCAGTTTCCAAGCATTTCAAATAAAGTGTGGTGGTATGTGTCATAACCTACTTCCTCTAAGTCATTGTGTTTCCCTGAAACTCGCAAGCATTTTTGCGAATCTGAAATCCGACTCTTTTTTGGAATTGCATTTCCTAGAAAATATTCTTTAAAAGGTGCCATCCCCGAATTTACAAACATTAAAGTGGGGTCATCTTTGGTGACCATAGGAGCAGAAGGCACAATTAAGTGTGATTTTTCTTTAAAAAAATTTAAAAATGTAGCACGAATGTCTTGTGATTTCATAGGAAAAATTTTTCCAACGTTGTGGATTGTGTTAATATTCTTTAAAAATATGCTTTAAAAAAGCAGTTGTAAAACATTTTGTAAATTAGCGAGTTAATAAAAATGAGATCTTTTTAAATCGCATTTTAAAAAAACAAAAATAGTACATTTACAACTATGGCAAAAGTAAAATATTATTACGATGCGGATACACTTTCTTACAGAAAAATTGCTGTAAAGAAAAGTGAATATTATAAGAAAACTATTTTTGGTTTTTTAGCAGTCTTATTAATTGCATTTATTGGTTTTATTGTTTTTAGTCAATTCATAATGTCTCCAAACGAGCGTGCGGTCAATAGAGAAAACGAAAATTTACAATTTAATTTAGATTTATTATCGAAGAGGATCTCTGAAAGTTCTACTATTTTAAATCAATTACAACAGCGCGATAATAATATTTATAGAATGTATTTTGAGGCCAATCCAATACCAGATGAGCAAAGAAAGGCGGGTTTTGGAGGTGTAAATAGGTATAAGAGTTTAGATGGCTATGACAATTCTAAAATGATAAAGCAGCTGACCATGGATGTAGATATCTTGTCTAAACAGATGGTAGTGCAGTCTAAATCTTTAGACGAAATTGTATCTTTAGCAAAAGAAAAAGAGAAAATGCTGGCATCAATTCCTGCCATTTTACCCGTTAAATTAGTGGACTTAACAAGAATGGCTTCTGGTTATAAATGGAGAATGCATCCTATTTTAAAAATAAGGAAATTTCACAAGGGAATGGATTTCACAGCGTCTGTAGGAACACCAATTTATGCCTCTGGAAATGGAAAAGTAACGCGTTCTGGAAGAAGTGCTACTTTTGGTAGAGTTGTCTATATAGAACATGGATACGGCTATAAAACTATTTATGCACACATGAGTAAAATCAAAGCAAAACGTGGGCAAAAAGTAAAACGTGGTGATTTAATTGGATATGTTGGTAATACGGGTAGATCGGTTTCAGCCCACTTACATTACGAAATACATAAAAACGGCAGGGCTTTAAACCCTATTAATTTTTACTATGGAGATTTAACACCAGAAGAGTTTGCAGCAATGCAGAAAGCAGCTGAAGAAGAGGGACAGTCTTATGATTAAGTGCATAAAAATGTTCCAACGCCCAAAGAATAAACTACTGAAGATCAAAGAAAATGCATATAGAATTGCCTGAAAAAAGGTATTATAAAATTGGCGAAGTAGCCAAAGCTTTTGAGGTAAACACCTCCTTAATTCGTTTTTGGGAAAAGGAATTTGATGTTATCAAGCCTAAAAAAAATGCAAAGGGCAACCGTCTTTTTACTGCAGAAGACATTGCAAACCTGAAACTCATATATAACCTAGTAAAGGAAAGAGGTTTTACTTTAGAGGGTGCAAAACAAAAATTAAAAAAAAATCCAGACGCAACCATATACAATCACGAAATTATTTCGAAGCTAGAAGCCGTGAAGGCGGAATTGGTTAAAATTAAAAATCAACTATAAAACAGATAGATACCATGTCAAAAAAATATGTAGACTTAGAAACGCTGAAGTACCTTCTTTATGATGTTCATAGCTTAGAAAATTTATTATCAAGAGAGCGGTTTCAAGAACATGATATGGAGTCGTTGAATCTTTTTATAGACTCTGTTAAGGAATTTTCAGATAGAGAATTGTATCCCTACTTTAAAGAAATGGATGAAACTCCTGCATATCATAAAGATGGCAAAGTAATCGTGCACAAACAGGTAGAAACGGTAATGCGTCAATCTGGAGAAATGGGCATCATAGCAGCTTCTTTTGATTATGAGGATGGTGGGCTTCAAATACCTTTTTCTGCATTGCAGGCTGCCGTATATGTTATGGATGCAGCAAACAATCATTTGCCTGGCTACCCGAGTTTAACACAGGGTGCCGCAGAATTAATTGTTGAGTTTGGCAACGATGCACTCAAAGAAACGTATGTACCAAATATGCTCGCAGGGATTTGGGGAGGCACGATGTGCTTAACAGAACCTCAGGCAGGAAGCTCTTTGTCTGATATTGTAACGAAAGCGACTCCAACAGATGAAGGCTATTATAAAATTAGTGGACAAAAAATATTTATTTCTGGTGGAGATCATCAGTATGCAGATAATTTTGTGCATCTAGTGTTGGCAAGAATTAAAGGTGCTCCGCAAGGAACAAAAGGGATTTCACTTTTTGTTGTTCCTAAGAAGCGTCTGAAAGAAGATGGGAGTTTGGAATATAATGATGTAATGACTATTGCAGATTTTCAGAAAATGGGACAAAGAGGGTACTGTACAACACATTTAGGTTTTGGCGATACTGATGATTGTAGAGGTTGGCTTGTAGGTGAAGCGCACAAAGGTTTAAACCAAATGTTTTTAATGATGAATGGAGCAAGAATAGCCGTTGGTAGAGGTGCTGCTGCAATTGCAATGGCCGCTTATAGAACTTCGTTGCAATATGCAAATGAAAGACCACAAGGAAGAAAATTAACCAGTACTGGGAAAAAAAATCCTACAGAAAAACAAAGCTTAATTATAGAACATCCAGATGTTCGAAGAATGTTACTGTTGCAAAAATCTATTGCAGAGGGTTCTTTAAGTTTGGTTTTTTTAGCATCAAAATACCAAGATATTATTACGACAGCAACTTCGGAGGAAGAAAAAGAAAAGTACAGCCTATTGCTAGAGATGATCATCCCGATTGTAAAGACGTTTCCGTCTGAAGCGGGTGCAGAATCTGTAGATAACGGCTTACAAGTTTTAGGAGGATATGGTTTTTGTACAGATTTTGGTTTGCAACAATACTATAGAGATATCAGAATTTCGTCCCTTTATGAAGGAACAACAGGAATTCAATCGCAAGACTTATTGGGAAGAAAAGTAACCATGCAAAACGGAAAAGGTTTGGCCTTATTGGTGACCGAAATCATGCAGACTATTGAAGCGGCTGCAAAAGAAGATGACCTCAAAGAATATGCTGCTGTTTTAGGTGAAAAGCTAAAACTTTCAGAAAAAGTATTGGCACATTTAATGCCTTTTGCAATGAAAGGAAATTACGAACGCTATTTGGCAGATGCAAATTTATTCATGGAATACATGAGTATTGTGGTGATTGGATGGTTGTGGTTAGAAATGGCGGTGGATGCAAAAAAAGAAGTTGCTAATCCCGACAGAAAATATTCTCAGGATTTTTACGAAAGTAAAATTCATACGATGAAATTCTACTTTAAATATGAAGTTCCAAAAACAGTTTCGTTGGCGGTCTCTCTTATGGATGACGGAGTTTTGACAATTAAACAAGACAAAGAATATATCTTATAATGACGATAAAAGAACAATTTAATATCGAAGGGAAAGTTGCTATTATTACCGGTTCTAGCAAGGGTATAGGAAAAGCGATTGCAAAAGGATTGGCAGAAAATGGGGCACAGGTTGTCATCAGTTCTCGCAGTCAAGAAGCCTGTGACGCTGTAGTGGAAGAATTTAAAAAAGAAGGCTTAAGTGCCATTGGGATTGCCTGTCATATTGGGAAAGATGAGCAGCGCAAGCAGTTAGTTTCTAAAACAATAGCAGCTTTTGGTCGCATAGATATTTTGGTAAATAATGCTGCAACAAATCCCGTATACAGTCCAATTGAACAAATAGATCCTGTAATTTTTGATAAAATTATGGAGATCAATGTCAAAGCTCCTTGGGCTTTGTCTAATTTGGTCTTGCCACATTTACAGGCAAATAAAAATGGAAGTATTATTAATATTGCTTCTGTGGAAGCATTAACTCCCGGTTATGGTTTGGGGGTGTATAGTACAAGTAAAGCAGCAATTTTAATGCTGTCAAAAAACCAGGCAAAAGAATGGGGTGCCTATGGTATTAGAGTCAATGCCATTTGCCCAGGACTGATTAAAACAAAATTTAGTGCGGCGCTCTGGCAAAATGAAAAAATGCTGAAAACGTTGGAGAAATCAATTCCAAGTGGAAGAATGGGAATGCCAGAAGAAATGGTTGGTTTGGCATGCCTACTTGCTTCAAATGCAGGAAACTATATGACTGGAGGCGTGTACACTGCAGACGGTGGATATATGATTGCAGGCTAATTTTCCTATTTTAATTGCTTTTAATAATACTATAATACATCTTGCATGAACTTCGAATATTCAGAAAAATCAAAAGAACTACAACAGCGTCTAATCTCTTTTATTGAAGCGCATATAGTTCCAATAGAATCCGAATATATTACTTTTCAAAGTGATACTAAAAACAACTGGACGCGCTTCCCAAAATTAGAAATGCTAAAGCAAAAAGCAAAAGATGCGGGTTTGTGGAACTTGTTTTTACCCAAAGAGTATGGGAATTTAAGCCCTGGGTTAAGCAATTTAGAATATGCGCCTTTAGCAGAGATTATGGGACGCAAGATATGGGTTTCAGAAATTTTTAACTGTGCGGCCCCTGATACGGGGAATATGGAGGTCTTGGCTAAATACGGGAATAAATCCCAGAAGGAAGCGTGGTTAGCTCCGCTTATGGATGGTGAGATACGTTCTGCTTTTTTAATGACAGAGCCAGAAGTTGCTTCTTCGGATGCTACAAATATAGAAACTTCCATTGTTTTAGAGGGTGATGAATATGTGATTAATGGAAGGAAATGGTGGTCTTCAGGAGCAATGGACCCAAATTGTAAAGTGGCAATTGTAATGGGTAAATCAGATCCCAATGCCCCAAGACACCAGCAGCAAAGTATGGTTTTAGTTCCGATGAACACTCCGGGATTAGAAGTGGTTCGGCCACTTTCAATTTTTGGCTATTATGATTCTCCCGAGGGACATGCTGAAATTGTTTTAAAAAATGTGCGGGTACCAAAGGCGAATTTAATTTTAGGAGAGGGCAGAGGTTTTGAAATTGCCCAAGGTCGTTTAGGTCCGGGAAGAATACACCACTGTATGCGCTTGGTGGGCATGGCGCAATATGCTTTAGAATTGATGTCACAAAGAACTTTAGAGCGGGCTACTTTTGGAAAGAAGTTTCATGAGTACAGTAGCATTCGTCATGAAATTGCAAAGTCGCAATGTGAAATTGAACAAGCACGCTTGTTAACGCTCTCTGCAGCAGATAAAATGGACAAAGCAGGAAATAAAGAAGCAAAAGACATCATTGCGATGATAAAAATTATTGCACCCAATATGGCTCAAAAAGTAATTGATAGAGCGATGCAAATTTTAGGAGGAAAAGGAGTTGGTCCGGATACCTATTTGCCACATTATTTTGCGCTAGCAAGAATATTGCGTTTGGCAGATGGACCCGACGAAGTGCACATGTATCAGTTAGGTAAAAGTTGTATCAAGAAATATAGCAGTAAGTAATGAGCAACCAGAAAGTTCGCAAAGGGGAGGAATTAAATGAAGTTTTATTAAAAAAATATCTTCAAGAAAATGACCTGTTAAATTCTTTGGAGAGTCAAGTATTGGTTACTCAGTTTACACATGGTTATTCTAATTTAACTTATTTATTGGCATTTGAAAATAAAGAATTTGTACTAAGGAAACCCCCAATTGGTGCCATTAAAAGAGGCCATGACATGCACCGCGAATTTAAAGTTCAGAGCGGTGTCCGCGGCGCTTTTTCTAAGGTGCCAAAGATGTTTTCTTTTTCAGAAGATACTACTATCTTAGGAAGTGATTTTTATATCATGGAAAAAGTAGACGGAATTATCTTAAATTATACAGCAGCAAAAGAAAGAAACCTTTCGGCGTCGGAATATACTTCTGTTGCTAATTCTTGGTTGGAAACAATGACTCAGTTGCATGCCGTGGATTATAAGGAAGTGGGCTTAGAAAGTTTAGGAAAACCGGAGGGATATGTGTCAAGGCAGGTGACCAATTGGGGAAAACAGTTTTTAAAAGTAAAAACAGCTACATATCCTGAAGCAGCATTGGTCATGGAATGGATGGAGAAATACCAGCCCAAAGAGTATCAGCATTGTTTGATTCACAATGACTATAAATACGACAATATTGTTTTTAAAGACGATGCATGGCAGGAGGTTGCGGCAGTTTTAGATTGGGAAATGGCGACTTTAGGAGATCCGCTGATGGATCTAGGAACTTCACTTGGATATTGGACGGTAGCTACCGATCATGAGTTTGTAAAACAAGGGATTCCGTCCCCAACCATTTTTGAAGGCAATCCAATACGGAGTGAAATTGCTCAAATGTATGCTCAGAAATCTGGCAGGAATGTAGACCATCTCGTATTTTATTATGTGTTTGGCTTATTTAAAATTGCGGTAATCGCGCAACAAATTTATTATCGATATACAAAAGGATTTACAACAGATCCCCGTTTTGCTTCTTTAAATAAAGCTGCAGAATTATGTTGTAAATTGGCATTAAAGGCCATAAAAACAAAATCTATAGACTAATGGAAGTAAAAAACAAAATAGTAATTGTTACCGGAGCAGGTTCTGGGATTGGAAAGGCAACTTCAATACATTTAGCAAACCACGGAGCTACCGTTGTTGTTTCTGACATTAATATCGAAAGTGCTGAAAAAGTTGTTCTTGAAATTATTGCCAGCGGGGGAATTGCATCTGCAAATAAGTGTAATGTTGCTAATTTTAAAGAGGTAGAGCAGCTGATACATTCAACTGTGCAGAAATATGAGCGTCTTGACGTTATTGTTAACAATGCGGGCATTGGCCCTAACCTATTGCGAACCCATGAAGCGAGCTTAAAAGATTGGGATATCGTGGTTGCTGTGAATCAAACAGGGGTTTTTTATTGTATGAAAGTAGCATTGCAACAGTTCTTGGTTCAAGGATACGGAAATATTGTAAACATTGCTTCTTTAGCAGGTTTAAAGGCTTCACCTAACAATATCAGTTACAGTGCTAGTAAATTTGCAGTGGTAGGAATGACCAAATCTGCTGCAATGGAGTATGCTACAAAAAATATTAGAGTAAATGCAGTCTGCCCGGGTTACACGGAGTCTGCGTTGCTGGATCAACTGCTAGACGCCAAGCCTGAGATGGATGCCATTTTAAAAAGTGTTATTCCTATGAAGCGTTTTGGAAAAGCGGAAGAAATTGCAGATGCAGTTGCTTGGCTTGCCTCTGATAATACAAAATTTATTACAGGTCAAACGATTACACTAGATGGGGGCACATCGCTCTAAAATTCATTATAATTGCTTAAATTTGTAGGTAGTAAAAAAAGTAATTAAACAATACATATTATGAAAAAATGGCTTATTCCAGTACTCGTTATTCTAGCAGTTGTATTTGGATTCTATAATTTTACAAAAGGATTTAATAATACGGCAGTAGCACTCAATGAGAACGTTGCTGAATCTTGGGCAAATGTTGAAACATCATACCAAAGAAGAACAGATTTGATAGGCAATCTTGTAAATACCGTCCAGGGAGCTGCAGATTTTGAGAGCGGTACTTTGGTAGGCGTTATTGAAGCAAGAGCAAAAGCTACTTCCGTAAGTATAGATCCATCTAATATTACACCAGCACAATTAGAGCAGTTTAATAAAGTTCAAGGAGGTATTAGTGGTGCTTTAAAAAGCTTATTGGTAACTGTAGAAAGATACCCAGAGTTAAAAGCAAATCAGAACTTTTTAAAATTACAAGACGAGTTGGCAAGTACAGAAAACCAAATTCTTACGGCAAGAACTCGTTTCAATGAAAATACGAAACCCTATAACAATCATGTTAAGAAATTCCCGAACTCTATTTTAGCAGGTTGGTTTGATTTTGAAGGGAAACCTTATTTTCAGTCAGAAGCAGGAGCTGAAAAACCAGTAAAAGTAGATTTTAGTAAAAAATAATAGATGTCAAAAACAGAAGATTTTCTCACTAAGGCGGAAGAAAAAGAGGTTATTGCAGCGATACAAGTAGCAGAAACAAATACGTCTGGTGAAATACGAATTCATATTGAGGCTTCCTCTGAAAAAGCGCATTATGAACGTGCGTTAGAGGTGTTTCAACTTTTAGAAATGAATCAGACAAAAGATGCAAATGGTGTATTAATCTATGTTGCTGTAAAAGACCATCAGTTTGTTATTTGTGGTGACAAAGGTATTAATGATGTTGTTCCAGAAAATTTTTGGGATGCCACAAAAAATGTCATTCAAGAGCATTTTAAAAAGGGAAATTTCAAACAAGGAATTGTCGCTGGAATCTTAAAAGCTGGAGCAGAATTACAACATCATTTTCCTTGGCAAACCGATGATGAAAACGAATTATCTAACGAAATTTCTAAATAACTAATTTATTGAAATCAATTAAAACGCTCATTTATTTACTCGGATTCTTTGGTGCTCAAATAACTTTTGGGCAATTTATAGTTCCAGAAAAACCACAAGAACAGACAAGTGTTTATGACTATATAGGCCTATTGTCTGACCGTCAGAAAATAAATTTAGAGAACAAGTTAGTTCGCTATTCTGATTCTACATCTACACAAATTGTTGTAATCGTTATTGAGACCACAAAAAACGAAAGTATAGGAATTCTAGCTCCAAGATGGGCACAGGAGTGGGGCATAGGACAAGCGAAAGAGGACAACGGTATTTTGATTTTATTAGCTCAAAATGATCGAGAAATTTGGATTGCTCCTGGATACGGAATTGAACCGATTTTAACAGCGGGTATTATTGGAGAAATTACAAGGAGTGTTATAGTTCCAGAATTTAAAAGAGGAAATTTTTATGCAGGTCTAGACAAAGGCTCAGATACTATTTTTCAACTATTAAATGGAGAATACAAAGGAACTCGAAAACAAGAAAAGGGCCGTCCTAAGACTAAATCTATTTTCGTTGCTGTGGCAATGATTGCCTTTTTTATTCTTATGTTTTTTGGGAATAAAAAGAACAAAGGTGGGGGTAGAGGTTTTAGAAGAGGTTCATTCGCAGACACGCTATTTACCGCTGTAATTTTAAGCGGTGCTGGCAGACGTGGCGGTAGCTTTGGTGGTGGTTCTTCTGGAGGCGGAAGCTTTGGTGGTAGTGGTTTTGGTGGCGGCTTTGGCGGTGGAGGTTTTAGTGGTGGCGGTGCTGGTGGAAGTTGGTAAGCAATATTAAACTTCTATATTTATAACTGTTCAGATTATTATATAAGCATATACTTATATACCAACAAGCCCCAACCTAGAGCTAAAAACAAACCACCTAAGGGTGTTATCGGCCCTAAGAATTTTAGTTTTTTATTGTTTGCAGATAAAAGGACTAAAGCGTAAATTGAAAATGAAAATAAAACTGTACCGATTATAAAAGCATAAACAATGTAGTTGTTAATAGTGCTTGTAACGGGCAATTGAAAACCTAAAATAAGCAATACGATTGCATGATACATTTGGTATTTTACCCCTGTTTCAAAACTCTGTAACTGCTGTAAATTCAGCTTCTTTTTCAATAAATGTGCTCCAAAAGCACCCAGTAGAATAGCAGAAAACCCGAAAATTCCCCCAATAATAATTGCATTTTCATTCATTTGATAAAAATAGTTATTTTAAAATAGAATTTTTAAAATTTTGCAAATCTTCTGCTGTATCGATGTCTACAAAGTTTGTTTTTTTGCTGAATGCGACCACTTCTTTATTTTTATTTAAAAGGTTTTTTGCACCAAAATCACCAGATAGTTCTTGTAAAGTTGAAAAATAGCTTTTTGGAAAAATCGCTGGAACCCCCAATTTATGCCCATAGTTAGAAGCGATGATTGTTGGTGCTTTTTTACAAAATAAAGCGATCATGTCATTTAAATAGTCTTTTTCTATTGCGGGTTGATCTCCTAAAAGAATTAGAACAGCATCGTATTTTTGAGCTTCTAGGGCTATTTGTGAAATGCCAAAGGCAATGCTGGCGCTAAGTCCTTTATTGTAATTAACATGGTTTAAAAAATGAATGTTTGGAAATGAAACTACATTTCTGATTGCTGTATTATTTGCACCTAAAACACAATATACATCTTTGATATCAAGTGATTTTCCTTTTGATAAAACCATTTCTAGTAAAAATTTGTTTCCAATTTTCACCAATTGTTTTGGACGCTTCATGCGAGAAGAAGTACCCGCAGCTAAAATTAGAACAGCAATATTTTTCATAATTTAATTGTAAATATTTCCTTTAAGATTTCTAAGAGATCTGGCGTCTTTTTCTCGCAGCACCATTAATATTTCGGCGATGATCGAAATTGCAATTTCTTCTGGTGTTTTTGCGCCAATATTTAAACCCGCAGGTGTATATATACAGTCTAAAAAGGCTTCGCTAGTTTCTGGAGCAAATTCAAAGAGTTCCTCAAAGAGCTTCTCTCTTCTATTGGGAGCTCCGAGAACTCCAATATATTTTGGTTGGTACTTTGTCAATTGTATCAAGTACTTTAAATCTTGCACATAACTGTGGTTCATCAAAACAACCGCAGTATTTTCTTCAATATGAGTAAATTGGATGGTTTCTGGTGTTGCTCCTATTAAGGTAGCTGCTCCTGGGAAATCACTAGCTAATTTAGAGTCTTTTGTTCCGGTTATTACCGTGACTTGCCAACCTATGTTAGCCGCGATAGTGCAGAGTTTAATGGCGTCATGCTCTCCACCAATAATAATTAGTTTAAACAAAGGAGTTAGTTCCTGTGTGTAAATAGCTTCGGTATTTGCAGTGTCCAAATTTAAAGATGCAGATACCTTATGTTTTTGACCATTCTTAAAGTGAAGTACAGATCCATAGTTTCCAAGCGCTTCATCTTGTTTTTTATAGTACGCGTCAATTTTCACAGGTTCTCTTTTTTCTAGAGCGGTGATAAATGCAGTTAGAAATGGTTTAGAAATGGCAAGAGGTTCCATCAATATATACAAGATGCCTTCGCAACCAAGTCGATATCGACCGTCATAGGTGATTATTTTAGCGGTATTATTGAGAAATACGCTTTGTGCTCTTTTGATAATCTCTTTTTCTACACAGCCTCCACTAACCGCTCCTGTGTAGGAATTGTCACTAGAAATTAGCATTCGTACTCCTGGTTTTCGATAGGAGGATCCCTCTAAATCAACCACCGTTATTAAGACATTTTTGAGTCCTTTTTCTTGGTTAATAATCGCTTGTTGTATGATTTCTTTAAGTTCGAATAACATTTATAAACGCAGCATTTTTATTGCTGTGTCTAAGATAAAACTTTAAAAGGAACTATGCACCTGGAAGACGATTTCTATAGTCATTTAAAGAGTAATCGCTATAAAAATAAGCTTTGTTGTTGCACGCTAATGCTGTTAGCTAGGGTGTTTTTTAGTTCCAAGTCAACTTTTTTCTTTCCGACCAGTAGTGTTGTGTAGGTATTTTAAAGGTATCTAATAACGAAAGATCTTCAGTACGCAGCATAAACCGAGATGCTTTTAGATTTTCTTGGAGTTGTTGTATGTTACTCGCTCCGCTTAAAATGGTACTTTCAGGAATTCTTTGTGCGCAGTATTTCAGTGAAATAGCATCGATACCTACCTCATGTTTTTGAGACAAATCGGCTAAAGCCTTATAGAGTAACCTGTATTGTTGATAGTTTTCATTTTTAAAAACCCTACCATTTGCGAGCGCTTCTTTAATCACTATCGTTTTTTCCTGTTGTATTAATTCCGCTGCTATTTCTTGTAAACTTTGCTCCAAAAAATTATAAGTGACTTGGAACAGGTCAAAAATTTGAGTACCTCCAACCTGAACATCTAGTGCTTTTTTCAATACCTCAACTTGATTTGTTCCTGTAGTTGTCAGTCCAATTTTCAAGTGGTGTTCTTTCTTCAGATAAGAAAGCTGCTCTAAAACGGCATGGTTTTCTAAGACCCCAGTTGCTAATGTTGCAGAATGAATTTGATATACTTTTACTGCGGGTAGTAGTTGTTTCGAGAATTCCCACTGTTCATTTAATTTTGCTAAACTGTGTTCTTTTACTTCATGAATAGTAGCATTTTCGTCAAAGTTTGCGGTATAGGTATACCCCCATTTTGTAGCAATTTCAATAGATGGGTCATTCTTTGTTTGCAGCCATTCTAGCACAAGTGCTTCTGCAAGTCCATATCCAGGAGCCGTATCAAAATACCGCACACCTAAGGCATATGCTTCTTCTAAGACGGAAAAACTATGCTTTCGAAAGGCAGCTAAGTTTGTCTTTTGGATATTTTTTGTACGTATATTAATGTATTGTGGTCTTCCTAAAGCTGCAGTCCCTAATCCTAATTTCATAGTATGTTTTTTAAGAGCTACAAGACAATCTAGAACATCCCACCTTATCTCTGGCCCATTCTGGTCTTTTTGCAAACCATTTTTCTTTTTCCGGTTGTTCGGAATAGGGGTTTTTTAAGAGTTGAAACAACTCATCAATTAATGCATAGTCACCTTCATCTGCTGCATCAATAGCCATTTGAGACATGTAATTCCGCAACACATATTTTGGATTTACAGCGTTCATTTTTTGGATTCTTTCTTCCTGTGAAAGAGTTTCTTTTTGCAAACGCTCTTCATATTTTACAAACCATAAATTCCAACGGGTTGTTACCTCTTTAGAAAGATTTTCTAGGTCATAAAAAGCAGCTTCTATCAATTTTAAACCGGGTGTTTCCGATGTAAAACGACTTAAATTCCGAAAGAAAAGGGTCATGTCCGTCTCTGTCAACTGTAATGTATCCTCTAGATTCTGAATCAAGTTGAGGTCTGCTGGATCCTCAGTAAAAAGCCCAAGTTTCGCTCGCATCATGTTCAGAGATTTGCTCTCAAAATCAATTTTATACTGATGCAATACGGCTTCTAAAGGAGCTACCTCCTCAATAATAGGGTACAAGGCATTTGCAAGCTGGTACAAATTCCACAACCCAATATTTGGTTGATTTCCGTACCTGTAGCGTTTATGTTGGTTGTCTGTTGTGTTGGGAGTCCACCCAAAATCAAAGCCTTCTAACCAGCCATACGGTCCAAAATCGATTGTCAATCCTAAGATAGACATGTTGTCTGTGTTCATTACGCCGTGCACAAAACCAACGCGTTGCCAATGAATAATCATTTCTAAAGTACGTTCGGTAACTTCTTTAAAAAACTGAATATAGTTCTCTTTTGAAGCTTCGCCAAGCTGCGGAAAATGATGTTTTATAGTGTAATCTACAAGTCCTTTTAAGTTTTTAGTATCTCCTCTAGCTGTAAAAATTTCAAAACTTCCAAAGCGTAAAAAAGACGGCGCTACTCTAGAGACAATGGCTCCTTTTTCATAAGCTGGATGTCCATCATAGAGCATATCACGCAACACAGCATCCCCCGATAAACTTAAAGACAATGCGCGTGTTGTTGGAACTCCTAAATGAAACATGGCTTCACTGCACAGGTATTCTCTAACGGAAGACCGCAGTACAGCAAGGCCATCTGCAGTTCTAGAATAGGGAGTTTCACCGGCACCTTTTAGCTGTACTTTCCAGTTTTTATCTTGATGTTCAACTTCAAATAAATTAATTGCACGTCCATCTCCTAATTGTCCTGCCCAATTTCCAAACTGGTGTCCTGCATAGCACATGGCATAGGGTTTTGTATTTGGGTAGATTTGGTTTCCAGTAACCATATCTTGAAAGAATTCTGAGGTGGTCTCTTTTGCCGAGATGGACAACTCAGTAGCCATTTCTAGTGAAACATGGAGTACTTTGGGATTGGCAGTTTTCTTTGGAAGAACATAGGAATAGGCTGCATTTTCTACCTGTCTTCTCGTGTTTTCTGCTACAGGGTCTGCAGGATTTTCTTCTGTAAATTTATTTTTTATGGATAGCTTCAATAGATCGTTTTTTAGGAGTTAAAGATGTCTTTGCTTTTTGCAGTAGCATCCCATGTCTGAAAATCGAATTCAATTAATATTATTGCGGTGTGCAGTCTGACTTTTTTTAGAAGCGCTCAACGGTATACACAGCATGCTCTTATTTTAATTTATCTGCATGTAACTGTCGCAATTTTGCCAATTTAGGCTCAATTACGTAGGTGCAATATCCTTGTCCGTTATTATTCTTATAGAAATCTTGGTGCTCTTGTGTTGCTTTGTAAAAAACGGGTGCTGCACTTATTTCTGTTACGATTTTGCCTTCATAATAGCCTTGAATTTGCTGCACTACTTCTTTTGAAATTCGTTCTTGTATTTCATTGTGGTGGTATATGACAGATCGGTATTGCGTTCCCCTATCTGCGCCTTGTTGATTTAAAGTTGTAGGATCATGGGTAGTCATAAAAATAACTAAAATATCTTCATAGGATATAATGCGTTCGTCATACGTAACTTCAATGACTTCTGCGTGGCCTGTTAAGCCCGAGCATATTTCTCGATACGTGGGTTCTCCGGGAACATTTCCACCCGCATATCCAGAAATTACTTTTTCTATTCCCTTCACTTCTTGGAATACTGCTTCTGTGCACCAAAAACAGCCACCACCAACGGTGGCAATTTGTAAATTTTTATTCATTTTAAGAGTTTTCCTTTTCTAATTTCATTGCTGCTGAATTTACACAATACCGCAAACCACTCGGTGCTGGTCCATCAGGAAAAATATGTCCTAAATGAGCATCACAACTGTTACACATTACTTCCACGCGCACCATGCCTAAAGAAACATCTTTGTGATATTTAATAGCATTTTCTTGAATGGGCTGTGTAAAACTTGGCCAACCTGAACTAGAGTCAAATTTTATAGTGGAATCAAATAGTGGGGCATTGCAACAAATGCAATTGTATTGTCCTTCATCATAAATAGCACACAAGGCTCCTGTATGTGGGCTTTCTGTTCCTTTTTGTCGGGTAACCCGATATTGTTCTGGTGATAAAATGGTTTTCCATTCTGCCTCCGGTTTTTCAACTCTTCTGTCTGGAGTTGGGTTTTTATTTGCTGTAAAACTGATAATTTCTTTCCAAGTAAGCATTTTTAATTTTCTTTCTTTAGGGTTTCTACTGTTGGTGGTATTAGACGTATAAGAAGCATTAAACTTACAAAATGAGGTGTATTTTTAACTCTTTCTAAGAAAGATTAAATTTACGAAAAAATTCAAGTAAAAAGAAGGCATTGTAAACTGTTAGTTTTTATTTAACAGAAGCGATGCAGCGCTCTGTTACTTCTAATAAATAGGATGTAGCTTTTTGAAAATTAAAAAAAAACAGAAAAGGAGTGGGGTCTATGCACATGAGTAGCCCTTGTTTTTCTTCCTGTTCTTTTAAAGCGCCTAGAGTACCTGTGTAATAGGTCTTTCGCAGCTTCGTTGGAGTCGCTTTTAACAGCGCTTCCCAATAACAAAAGCCGCTATTATATTTCTATACATCTTTAAATAGTTTTAAAAACAGCACTATGAAGGAAGCTTACTGAAGCTTATTTCTGTCTAAAATAGATCGTAATGGGTACTCCAGAAAAATCGTAGAGATCTCTTAACTTATTTTCTAAAAAACGTTTGTAAGGCTCTCTTACATACTGCGGTAAATTACAGAAAAATGCAAACTGTGGTGTTAGTGTAGGCAATTGCATACAGTATTTTATTTTTACAAATTTTCCTTTTATTGCGGGTGGTGGGTAACTTTTTATAACGTCTAACATCACGTCATTTAATTTACTCGTTGCTATTTTGAATTTTCTTCTTTCGAAAACCTCTACAGCACTTTCAATAGCTTTGTAGATACGCTGCTTGGTTAATACAGAAGTAAAGATAATAGGTACATCTGTAAAAGGTTCCACTTGCTTTCTAACCATTGCCTCAAAATCACGCATGGTATTGGTTTCTTTTTCTACCAAATCCCATTTATTTATTAAGATGATAACTCCTTTTCTGTTTTTTTCAGCCAACCAAAAAATACTTTGATCTTGCCCTTCAAAACCACGAGTAGCATCTACTACTAAGATAATAACATCGGCATATTCTATAGAACGCACCGCACGCATTACAGAGTAGAACTCTAAATCTTCTTTTACTTTTGATTTTTTTCTAATCCCAGCAGTATCTACTAAATTAAAATCAAAGCCAAAACGATTGTATTTTGTGTCAATAGAATCTCTTGTTGTTCCTGCAATATTGGTTACAATATTTCTTTCTTTACCAATTAATGCATTGATAAAAGAAGATTTCCCTGCATTTGGTCTTCCAACTACAGCAAACCTTGGTAACTCTTCTTTTTCTAAATCTACTGCTTCTGGAGCTGGCATTTTTTCTGCAATGACATCTAGTAAATCTCCAGTACCACTTCCGTTAATAGAAGAAATGGTATGGTAACCGCCCAGTCCTAAATTATAAAATTCAACAGCATCTGCATCCCGCATTGCGTTGTCTACTTTGTTTACCGTAACAAAAATTGGTTTTTTTACTTTTCGTAGAATTTTTGCAACTTCAGCATCCATGGGAGTAATCCCCTCTTCAACATCTACAACAAACACAATAATATCTGCCTCTTCAATCGCTAAAGTAACTTGCTTTCTTATTTCTTCTTCAAAAATATCATCTGAACCAATGCTGTAACCACCTGTATCTATCACAGAGAATTCTTTTCCATTCCAGTCAGATTTCCCATAATGACGGTCTCTAGTAACCCCACTAACAGAATCTACAATCGCATCTCTTCTCTGCACCAATCTATTAAAAAGCGTCGACTTCCCTACATTTGGTCTTCCTACAATGGCAACAATACTATTCATTTGAATTGAAATTTTTTGCAAAGGTACACTTTAAGCCTGTAAGAAAGAGTCTAAAAATGAAGTCTTTAAAAAACAGGAAATTGTACAGCACTTTAGCTATTTAATGCTGCTAAAAATACGGTGTAATTTTATAAAAAGTAATGGAACTTATTTTTGATTGTATCCAAAACGTTTCAGCTGTATTTTGTCACTACGCCAGTTTTTATTGACCTTTACATAGAGTTCAATAAATACTTTTTTCTCAAAGAATTTTTCTAAATCTTTCCTTGCTTCTGCACCCACTCTTTTAAGGGCAGCCCCTTTATGTCCAATAATAATTCCTTTCTGTGTTTCTCTTTCTACCATAATTATAGAACGAATTCTAACAATTGTTTCTTCTTCGGTAAATTCTTCTGTTTCTACTTCTACAGAATATGGAATTTCTTTTTTGTAATGAATTAGAATTTTCTCTCTGATTTTTTCATTGACGAAAAAGCGTTCGGATTTGTCTGTTAATTGATCTTTTGGATAAAAAGCAGGTCCTTCTGGCAGCAACTCTTTTATCTTATCGAATACAGCAGGCACATTAAATTTTTCTAAGGCAGAAATTACAAAAACATCTGCATTGGGAACTTTTTGTTTCCAGTATTCAATTTTCTCCTCTACTTCATCTTGGGAAGACTTGTCAATTTTATTTAAAAGTAAAATTACAGGAATTTCACTGTGCAATATGCGGTGAAAAAAAGCTTCATTTTTCAGTTCTTTTTCTCCAACTTCTACCATGTAAATAAGGATATCGGCATCTTCAAACGCAGATTTCACAAAATCCATCATTGAAGATTGCAGCTCATAAGCAGGTTTTATAATTCCCGGAGTATCTGAGAACACAACCTGATAGTCCTCTTCATTGACAATTCCTAGGATGCGGTGCCGCGTTGTTTGTGCCTTCGCAGTAATGATAGATAGTTTTTCACCCACCAAAGCATTCATTAATGTTGACTTACCTACGTTAGGATTTCCTATGATATTTACAAAACCAGCTTTATGTGTCATGCGGCAAAGGTAATTCCTTTTTGTAGTTGATTAGAATTTAGGGCATTAAAAAATATCAAAAAAATATCAGATAAAAGTTTGGTCTATTGTTTAGTTAAGTTGTATATTTGCAGTCGGAAATCAAAGGTCGATTTTATGAGTCGAAAGTTCAAAGCTAAGTCTTTATTTTTGAAATTATAACGCGGGATAGAGCAGTAGGTAGCTCGTCGGGCTCATAACCCGAAGGTCACTGGTTCGAGTCCAGTTCCCGCTACTAAGAAA
>Ga0209815_1000870_pt1 | contig 21272 bp, 18 predicted proteins | sample CoawatmetaG00DNA_FD_187507 | JGI IMG/M metagenome (GOLD analysis project Ga0209815, IMG submission 187507) | Marine microbial communities from the West Antarctic Peninsula - Coastal water metaG002-DNA (SPAdes) (version 2) | ecosystem: Environmental > Aquatic > Marine > Coastal ...
TTTCAGGACCAAGTAGAACAAATTGAGGCTACGTCTAAAAAAAGAGGTTTAGATCACGTAGACCTGTCTCTTTTCACAGATGGCCTCAAGGATGAACGCGAGCAGGGCATCACCATAGACGTTGCCTACCGCTACTTCGCAACACCCAAGCGTAAATTCATCATTGCAGATACGCCAGGGCACGTACAGTACACCAGAAACATGGTGACGGGTGCTTCTAGTGCCAACCTTGCCCTCATTCTTGTGGATGCACGTAAAGGGGTGATTGAACAAACCAAGCGTCACACCTTCATCGCCTCCCTTTTGCGTATACCGCATGTTTTTGTGTGTATCAATAAAATGGACCTCGCTGATTATAGCCAGGAAGCTTATGACCGTGTGGTCAAAGAGTACAGTGACTTTGCTGCAAAACTTGATGTTCAAGATGTACGCTTTATTCCTATGTCAGCTCTTCATGGTGATAATGTGGTCACTAGAAGCGAGAACATGACGTGGTATGAAGGTGGGACTCTGCTTCATAATCTAGAGACCGTGCACATCTCCGCTGATCACAACCTTCGAGATGCACGCTTCCCTGTGCAGACCGTGATTAGGCCTCATACAGATGAATACCACGATTTCCGGGGGTATGCCGGTAGGGTAGCAGGTGGGATTTTCAAAAAAGGAGACACCATCACGGCGATGCCTAGCGGATTACAAAGTACCATAACGGGCATTCATACGCTAACAGGAGAGCTAGAACAAGCATATCCACCTATGTCCGTGACCATTACCCTAGCTGATGATATAGATATAAGCCGTGGCGACATGCTGGTTAAGCCAGAAAATCAACCAGAAGGGAAACAAGACTTGGACGTTATGCTGTGCTGGCTTAATAGTACTCCTCCGCGCCCTAGAGCTAAGTATGTACTAAAGCAAACCACGGCAGAGGCACGTGCTATGATCACCGAAATACTATACAAAGTGGATGTTAATACACTCCACAAAGATGAAAATACAGATATTAAGATGAATGATATTGCACGGGTAAAGATCCGTGCAACCAAACCACTATTCACCGATACCTATAGCCAAAATCGTGTTACAGGCTCTCTAATTCTCGTGGATGAAACTACGAATGAGACTGTGGCGGCTGGGATGATTAGATAATCTGTTTACCAAAACAAAAAAACCAGCAATTGCTGGTTTTTTATTTCACATGCCTGCAGCCCGCAGTCATTTTATGATGTCTTTAGATGGCTGCATTTGGATACCTGTTACTCATTTCCACGAACGTTCCAGACTTGCGGAAATGAGGTTACAAAAAATCCGCACGAACCACATCTGGCCTGAAGTTGTATTCCTGTGTCCCGTTTTCATATACCGGGATTTCATCCCGTAAATAGTAGTTGTTTAGATCAAGTAAGTCGCCTTGGTAATACAAAGTATCCAATCCTTCAAGAATAAACGCGTATACCGTATCCATGAACGCTTTAAAGTACTCTGGGGTAATCGTGTCATTTGGAGCTCTATAATCACCACTTATGAATAAGGCACGATTAAGTTCCTGTCCTACCTTTACCGAATCACACAAATCCAGTTTTACAGTACCAAATCTATTACATGTATACGTACCAATATTAAGCGGTTATTCACTTATGATACCCAAGGCCCATGTCGAACGAAGTGGCTCTGGTGCTTCTATCTTCCATTCACAACTTGTACAGAGTAGCCAAATAGTATAAATATAATGTATCGTATCACATGCAACAATGTAAACCTGTTTTCAACTAAACCAAGGTTAATAAAACTAAGGCACCAAAAACGCATAATGTGCATAGTTACTATCCAGGAAATGCAATGCCACAACTATGACATCTTAATGCAAAATAGCATATTTATCTTCTAGACAAACTGACCTCATTAAGAGAAATTTATTCTCATACAATAAAACGTCTTAGAAAAAAAATCCCAAGAATTAGTACTTGCGAAAATTACCCATTGGCACTATTGGGAATAATGTATCTGCATTTCATGAAACCACATCCTGGTGATGCTAGCACAGAGTTCAAAGATAAGACTTCACGCCAAAATAGTAATTAACTCTGAAGAGAGAAACTACTTTGTAACCTTATAGCCTAAAGAGGTTAGAAACTTAATTTTCTCCTCAACAACTCCCTGGCGTCTTAGCTCTAATTCTCTTTCCAACGAACTTTTCATTCCCTTCAATTCGTAATCCGAAAACTTACTTATATAGTGCATCGAAAACGTAGAACTAAATGTGAACTTATTAGTTAGATTTTCACGAATATAAATTACGAACTCCTTCGGCTTCATTGTCTTCATTTTAAATTATCATTAAACATACATGGGATAATTCAATTACCATTACATTGTGTTAAATAAGCTTCCGTAAAAATTTCAACATGGTTTATTGCGACTACAGTCCGTAGTCAAATGAAAAAAATAAATGTATTTAACAAAACCTGCGATATTAAAATAATATTTTAAATATTTTACCTAAATAAGCCTTAATTACTATTTCTTCTGAAAAGTAGTTAGTAGCAACTATTCGGCCATTTTTACCCAGTTCCATTCGCTCTTTTTCAGAAAATTTAATCATATCTTGAATTCTTTTTGTTAACGATTCCTTACTCTTTACATCACACAATAAACCATTAACTCCTTCAGTGACAACATCTCTACATCCTGTTACATTAGTAGTAATAATAGGTAAAGACATAGCACAGGCCTCAATAAGTGACTTAGACAATCCTTCTCGGTAAGAAGGTAAGACCATTACATCAACCTTTGCTAGAATTGAAACAATATCCTTGGTCTTTCCAAGGTATTCAATCTGTAGATTGTTATCTGTATAGGTTTCGAGCTCTTCTCTTTTTAGTGCTGTTTTATTATTGTATCCGAGTTCACCAACAATCCAGAATTTGATATTCTTATTTTCTGCAATAATGTTTTTAGCGGCATCAAGATATTCACGTATTCCTTTGTCTCCAATCAATCTCCCCGCAAACAAAAATATCTTTCCCTTGTTTTCTTTTCTTTCCGTTTGAAAGACTTCGGTATTCACTCCAGATCCAGGAATTACGGATATCTTATTTTCCGTAATTAGTTTGGACCGTAGAAATAAGTTTGCATCGTCGTTATTTTGAAAAAACGTATGCGTTGATTTTCGCAATGCGATTTTATACAACTGCTTAGCGATATAAGAAAATATCGTAGTTTTAATGAATAAGGTTCCTAATCCACTAATATTCGTGATTACGGGAATCTTCAAAATTCCAGCTGCAAGTGTACTATATATATTAGGTTTGATTGTATAGCTCAAAATTATATCGGGTTGTATTTCCTTATACAATTGTTTATAGGCCTTAATGATTTTAAAATCCTTCAAAGGATTTGTTCCTTTCTGATCCATGTGAATGTGATAGTGCTTTACTCCTATCTCTGTAAGATCTTTTAAATACTGGTCTTTAGGGCTTACCGCATAAATTTCGAAACCTTCTTTTTGAAGTGCTTTAATCAACCCTAATCGAAAGTTTAAAATATTCCACGTTGTATTTATGGTGATGACAATCTTTTTCATTTGACTCCTTTTATTAATCTATAGTAGATGTATTTCCACAAGGTTGGATGGTAATACTGTTTGGAGGGTAATGGTTTTCCTTGATATGTTGTAATTTTATTGAGGTTCGCCTTTGAATTCAAAAATAACTCCAACATCTTTAATCCTTCTAGAAGTTGTAAAACCGGGTACACTAAAAAATTATCTTTGTTTGATGGGGCTATTAATTGATGCCCAATAATGGAACCTGTATCCACTCCTTCATCTAAATAATGTAATGTAACTCCGCAAAGTTCAGGCTCATTGTTTACCAACGCCCAATAACCTCCGTGGACACCTCGATAAGAAGGTGTAATTCCAGCATGAATGTTAAGAAACTTTGTCTGGGTGCATCCTAAGGTTTTCTTTCCTATAATTCTTGTTCCTGAAACTATGATAAAATCAGCATCCGATTCTTTGATGATCTCTCTTGCAGGTTCTGAATTAATCGAAGTTACAAAACGAATCTTATCGTTAGGAATAGCATCGTCTTTAAAATTGTTGTTTTGTTTAATCGATTTTATCTTGCTTTTTGAGAAGGGTTTCAGGATAAGTTTGGAAAAAATCGTAAAAAGGATTTGTCCAATTACAGGGAAAACTCCCATTCTCTTCATCCTTCTTTTATAAAATATTTTTTTACTGACCGAATCTTCAATAACAACATCTAATTCATGTTGTAAGGAGAGTCTGTGGAACAATATTTTAGTTGAATCTCCATTCCTAGCGAGTATCAAAATCTTTGCCATCGACTATGAATTATTGGTTAATTTTTGGAGATTATTCATATTCACTGATATAAATTCATATTTTTTTTGCAAATCATTTTGATGATTTACAATCCGCTCTAAATTTTTAAAATTCTCTTCCATGTTCGCACCAAAATTATGAGGATGCCACCAAAGGTGATAATTCAAATTATTCTTCGCGGCATAGGTCATTTCTTTTAAAATCCTATTCACTTTCAAATTCTCAAGTAAGGACAATCGCTTGCTGTATGGACGTAAGAATCTACTTGCTGGGATATTTAGCAATACACCTTCCGTTTCCAATTTAAAAGAATGATGCCCTGTAAGATTAAAGTAACTATCTAAAAGACGTAACAAACGTTTAGAATATCCTTGATTAATAGAAGGTTTATAAATTGAGAGTTTTGAATTACCTCGATATGATTTTATTCCTAGTTCTTTACACACAGAAATAATTTTATCATTGTATTGATTCCTTGGAAAAACAATGGATTTTATTTCGATATTTTCATCTTTAGCAACAGCAATTGCCGATTTAAGATCATCTAAAAAATCTTTATTTGTAATTCCTGTTTCAAGGGTATAAAGATGCGACAAAGTATGTGTCGCAACTTCTTGCCCTCTTGTATGCTTAATCTTCTGAATCAAATCTTTGGCGAAATAGAAATCGCTGTCTTGCTCATTGATCTCTGAAATGATCTCAAAATTGTTCAGATTTCCCTTTGCATATACAGGCACTTCTTTATAATTCGTTACATAAGCACCAAGTTCTTTCTTATTAGCAAAAAACAAAAATCCAACGCTGGCCCAAGTCGCTTCAATATCATATTCTGAGAACATTATGAGCAGTCTCTCTGCAACTTCTCGGGTATGCGATAAGTTCTCTTTATAAGAGTCAATTGTGCGTGTCTCACTAACTCCCCAAAAGAGTTCGAAATCTAAAGAAATGATGAAATGTCCGTTCATTACGAAATGATCTCTTGGTACAGATTGAGTGTTTTTGTCAAATAACTTTCAAAAAGAAATTCGTGCTCGACCAATTTGCTATTTTTAATTGAGGCTTCTTTTATATCAGTAGAATTGATGTACGTTTTTATTACTTGATAATACTGTTCTGTAATTTCAGGTACAACAAACCCTTCACACTTGTCTAATAGTTCTTTCACACCTCCTACATCAGAACTAATTACATGACAACCATATCCCATAGCTTCTACCATTGACATTGGTAAATCTTCTGTATCTGAGGCTATAATGTATACATGATTATTTTTGTGAAATTGGCTCAAGTTCTTCTGAAAGCCTAACATTTTAATGCTTGCTCCTAAATTTCTTTGTTCGATGATTTCCTGGATGGAATCACTTACATCTCCTTCTCCGGCAATTAATAACTGCGCTGGAATATCTTGATTGTTTAGGTAAGTCACAAAATCGATGACTCTTGGAATATTCTTTAATTTGATTAATCGACAGGCCATTCCGAATGTCATTACTTTCTTCTTGTCTTTTTCAAGGGTCGGTATTTCTTGCTGATTACAAAAATTGTAAAGCAACTGCAGTTTTGTTGGGGAAATTTTTTCTCTGGTACTTCGAATTGCCAAACTTTTATCGGAAACTACCAATGCTTTATCTAACAAAAACTGAGTCCTTTTGTCTATAAACAGTTTGAATTTGCTCATCCAAAGAGACAATCCGTGGTAATGATTAACTACTTTTACCTTTTTATTGAAGAGTTTGAAAAAACGAGCTAAAATATTGGCTTTATATAAATGTGAATGAATCACTTGCGGATCAATCTCACGCACAAGGGAAAATACCTTAGGTAGTTTTAATAGGTAATTTTTCTTCGTAGCCTGAATATGATGAATAATCACTTGGTTATTGGAAATACTAGGCAACATTCTTGCATTGGCACCGATTACCATTAAATGTACTTCCCAATTGTGTTTTGCTCCATCAAATCGATTGAGCCAATTAACCATAAGTAATTCCGCTCCTCCCATTTCTAAGGAAGGTAACACATACATAACTTTATTTTTCATTCTTCTCTACAAAAACCGTTCTTACTTTTCCCGAATTAGAAGATTCGAGCTCCTCAACTTTGGTAAACTTATAGTCATATCCTAGTCCCACAAAATGACTCATCTTTTTCACGAACGCATCAAAATCTGCTACAGACATTTCCTTTTCTGCTCTGTATTTCACTAAAATCACATCGCTTTTCTCTGACAGAAATAACTGAGCGGCTTTGACCCTGTAAGGCAAAAACTTTAATACAAGCGAAAACCTAGAAACAATTCTTCCATCTTTGGTAGCAAAAGATTCCTCATTGCGTCCAATAATCTCACTGATTTCATATTGTAAAGATCCGTCTTCTAACTCAGAAATGTCTTTTACCACACAACGATCACCAATTTCATATCGAACTAATGGAGTAAAATGGCTGGTAAAACTTGTAATCAAAATTTGTCCTTCTTCTCCTCTCTGAGCTAAAGTGCCATCTTCTTTTCTAACCTCAACATATCCTGTTACGTTGGAGACAAAGTAGCTATTTGAAGTTGTGGGTTTGTATATATAAGCGGATTGTTCAGTGGAACCGTAATAATCAAAAACCTTACAACCAAAATAATCTTCTATATTTTCTCTTTGGTAGTCGTTCAATTTTTCTGCTGTGACCATAACTACTTTTATATTCATCATCTCTAAATTGTTGCTACGAAGCATATTCACCAAATTATTGATGGTTGAAGGATATCCTTCTATAAATTCAATTTTATGGTCTATCAGAGCACTGTAATACTTTAGAATATTGTCTTGTGAAATTCTAAAAATGGAAAAGAAGTAGTGATTGTTCAAGATATCTTTTCTGTAAACTTTCCCTTTTTTTGCAACATCCTTCCCTAAAAATCTTGCGTAGGGTGCATTTAAATCAAATCCGGACTCACACATGGTTTTGAGTATGATCTTAAATCGTTTTTGCAAATCTTTCTTGCGAATGAAACCGATCATAGGGTTTCCCGTAGTTCCACTAGTACGAAACTTAGTATAATTGGGCTTGACAATTTTTTTAGAATAAAACTGTTCTATATTTTTTTTGAGTACTGCTTTTGAAACAATAGGTAGTTTTTCAACATCTGCAATCTGCTTAATTGAGATATTGTATAAATCTTTTTTGCTGCTGAAATAAGGAACGTTTGCCACACAGTATTGAACAAAATTAGCAATCATTTTAACATTGTAATTAACAATCACTTTTTCTGTAGCCAAGACAGTTTTCTGAACTTTTGATATTGGATTGAAAAGGGGTACGATACCATACTTATTATAATAGACTTGCATATTCTTGAGGGTCACAAAAATATTCTGAAGGAAACCTGGCAATAATTCATAAATCTTAGTCATACGTTTTGGTAACGTTTAATGATCATTTTCACAAGTTTACTTCCTCTTCCACGAAGCAATTGTAAGTACAAAAATAGTACATTTAACAATCCATTGAAAACGAGCGTCTTGAAATCGTGGAATCCAGCATATCGTGTCATTTGATACTTTTTGGAATTGAAAAAGTTCAATCCTTTTCCTTTGGATACAATTTTAAAACCAAGTTCTTTGGTTAGCTGAATTATATTAGGTTGATTCCCTCCTCCTGGAAATACAATATAATCTGATTCTTGTTTTGTTAAGGACGCAATATACTCTCTTGTTTGGACTAGTTCCTTCTCGAATCGGGTTTGGCTTTCTTCTGTCGTCTCCCAGATTCCTAGTTTATTTGTACTTTTATAAGACTCATAGATTTTTCTTAGCGTGTCCTTTCCTTCGTTAGCATTTTGTAAACATGCTTTGACGAAATCTTCATTCAGGATGAAGGCTTTTTGCAACTCTAAGGACTTTTTGTACTCAAAAACGGGAAACCCTAATGGAACTTTCATATCGCTCATTTTCGTCAACCAAAATGGCTTCAGCTCAGGATTTAAATTCCAGTTCAAATGAGGTAAGAATTTTTCACCATCGTAAAAATCAAGAATCTCCTCGGAAGATTCAAACCAAGTATGTGTATATCCGTGACATTGGAAATCTACCAGTCCAGAAGCTGACATTTTCTTTACTTCTCCTTCACTTAAATATCCCCACCAATCCTGTTCATTGTTGTGTTTCGTTTTGGTGATGAATCCGCGAATCTCTTCACTCTTTTCAATAAAGTCTGGCGTAATTAAGATGGAATACTTGAAATTGTATTTTTCCATGATAGGATATACCACAGTCCAATTGTCTAGGAAGCCATCATCAAAATGAATAAAGACCGTTTTCTTGGGCAAGTGTTTAATTCCCTGTGAATGTTCGTAAAATTCTCCCCAATTACATGTGTTGTAACCCAATATTTTCAACAACTTCATCTGGGCTTTAAAAACACCTATTCTAACTGACAAAAATGCCCATGGGTGTTGCTTTTCGTGATCTGCAACGGAATGATAATAGATAACGGGAATACTATTTTTCTTCATAGACGCTTAAATATTTTTCTAATGTAATATCAATGGTATACTTATTTATGAAGACTTCTTCACAGCGCTGCTTTAACTTGCTTACCTCTGCATCACTGCATTTTAAAAAGTTCAACAATTGATCTCTTAACGCATGAGATGTCAATTCTGTTGACAAAAACCCAATTTTATTGCTTTGAATTACATCCTTAATCCCACCAACTGGCGTACAAATTGGAACAACTCCCATAGAAATCGCTTCCAACAAAGAAATGGGCAATCCTTCAAAATCAGATGATAGAACAAACGCATCAGAGCAAGACAGGTAATCACCAATATTTTTTTTTACTCCTAAGTAATGAACATTCTCTCCTATTTTAGATATAAACTCTTCAAACAACTCGAGTTGATCGTTTCTTTTGTCGCCAATAATTAACAAAGCAACATTTTCTTCATTAAGCTCTTTGAACGACTTTAATAATCTCAAGTGATTTTTTTGCGGAGTAATTCTCGCGATATTTATAAGGATTCGGGTAGCCTTATTCTTTTTCAAGTTATTAATCTCAGTAACCACTTCTTTATACCTCTCAGAAAGATTTGGTTTAGTAACTCCATTATCGATAAGAGATGCGAGCGAATTCTCATATGCTTTTTGGTAAGAAAGATTACTTTCCGTTGATATGGTTATTGGATGTATTATTTTTCTTCTGTATAAGATTTTTAATACTTTGCGTCTTAGCTTTCCAGATTCTTTGAAGGCATCGTTGTGAATGGTGTGAAAAATCTTCGCTTTGAGAAACGGGATTATAGGAAGAATATAGTTTAATCCGTTGATATGGGTATTAATCACATCGGGCTTGGTTTGTTTGATCGCCTTAAACATCTTGAACACACATCGCAAAGAAAATCCAGGTGTTTTGTTCAAACTAATGACTTCTATCTTGGGGTTTAGTTTCTGTATGAAAAATCCATTCTCTATTTTCTCGAGAGAAATAATACAAACGTTACGATGCGTTTTATACATTGCGTTGGACAGGTCTACTACAAACTTCTCTGCTCCCCCACTATTCAAATTTGGTATTACTTGTAATATTTTATTCATCAAGTATTAAATTAGTATAAGCATTTAAATATTCCTCTTTTGAAAATATTTCCTCAGATTTTTTTCTGGATTCCTTTCCCATTACAATCTTTTCACTTTCGGGCAGTTCTATGAACCTAACAAACTGATCATATAAGGCTTCTTCGTTATAGCAATCGAATAAAAACCCATTCGCTTGATGGTCTACCATTTTCCTTACGTCGCCAGCTTGTTCACTAACAATTACTGGCAATCCACAGCAGATCGACTCTCCCAAAACATTTGAGAACCCTTCGAAGAAAGACGGCAAACATAGAAGATCATATTTATGGTAAATTGATAAGGTGTCAACCTGCGGCTTGTGAAATTTGACATCCAAATTATGGGCTTTAATATAACTGCTTACTTCGTTGAACAATTCTTGATCCTGCGTTCTTCCGAACCATGACACAGAAATCTTATGATTAGTTTTTTCTTTGATTAACTTGAGTGCTTTCATCAAACACATAGGGTTTTTCTGATACGTCAATCTTCCTAGTAATACGACATTGAGTTGTTCTTTATTAAAATTGTAACTCTTAGGTGAATAAAATTCTAGATCGACATAGTTGTTGATCACTTTGATCTTTTCTGAATACATGGGATACAACCCGGTGATCATTGCCTCCTGAGTAAATGAATTGGGAACAATGGTATTTGAGAACCGATGGAAATACAAATAATACTTGCGCTTGAATGACAACGGTGCTAAATCTGTATTACGTTCGGAAACAATAATTTTCACATTTTTCTTCAGGAAAAACAACTTGGCAATAACCAGAATAAAGGAAGAATTGGTTCCGAATGAGATGAATATTTTACTATTTAACTTCTTTAATTTTCTCGCAATTTTAAAGGCCTCTATTTGAAAACTAAAAAATGGAATCGTTATATTTTTGGATACCGAAAAGTCGCTTACTTTGATTCCTGCATCAAGAATATCTGTATAAAAAATGTTTTTTTTATCCTTGTTGAACAGCAAAATCTCTATGTCGAATCTTTTTGTTTCATTCAAAAAGTTCGCTAGATAAATCAGTTGTTTCTCCATGCCGCCTTGCTGCAGAGAATCGATTAAAAAAATTAACTTCATTTTCCTTTCAAATCAAAGTTATATCCCAGAATTACCGCTAGGATTAATAGGTACACTATGTTGTTATAACTCACCATGGCAAAGTCTGAAATTAACAGGAACATAGAAACAAAGAAAAAGAATTTTACTTCGTAAGATATATGATTGTAATTTCTGTATAGAGCTCTAACCTTTTTAATAATAGGACCATAAAACAATACCAAACCTACCAACCCATAATTGGTAAGCAATTCCCCGTAGTTGATGTGCGTATAAACTCCTAATCTGGAGTTGTTCTCGAAGTGACTTATTCCATTCCCGAATATTGGTGCATCTAACCAAAATTTCAAAGACTCAAAGATCAACAAGGACCTTTCATTGTCTGATTGTCCGATATCCTGACTTCCTTCGAATAAATTAATAGTACTAATAAATCGATTTATTATGGGTAGTTGCAAATATTGCAGCAAAAAGAATATTCCTACAACGGACCCTAGAATTATCGAAATTTTGAATCCTACACTTACCTTTTTTCCACTTGCTATGAAGAACATATACATGATACCAATACCAATAATTCCTTTTCTTGAAAGTGTTACATACACGATAAAGAATATAAACAATCCGATGAGACTTAAAATTCCGAGTCGAACGTATTTTTTATTGATCAGTCTAAATTTATAGATCAAAAAAGCAATAGAGAGATTACAATAGAATGCTAGACTATTTGGGTTAATTCCTCCTTTCTCATCCATGGAATTAAAGGTAAATCTCCTATTCACAGGATCGAGCATATATTCTCGAATCTCATCATATCCCAAGACAAAAATACTGCAACAGCCCAAGATGAGAGCGTAGAATAGAAAATCGAAATTATTGGTACTAGCAATAACAAAAAAGCCTATGAAAAAGAGTAGATATTTGGTCAAAATATCAAACATGTATCCACTTCCGTTGGGATACCAAATCATAGAGACAAACAGGAGCAATATGAACATGAAATAGGGAACAATAATCCGAAGAGGAGATAAACTAATCCGATTCATTCTAGTGATAACATCAAACAAAAATCCTAAAACTGCAAGCTCTCCAAAAAAAGTATAGTTCACTGAATAACTCTCAGAACCTGCAATAACTACAAATCTAAAAACATAGAGTGCTAACAGCGTTTTAGTTAAGAGATATGAGTTTTTAATAACTAACATTATGCTTTAAAATATGATGCATTTAATTGTTAAGGTTTAATAAATCTCCTAAAATCCTATCCCATTTCTTAGGGACGAAATTCATAAATCCTCCATAAGGTCGAAAGGTCAGTTCTCCAAAATAAATACTGCTGTTTGTTGTGTACAAATCAACCCTCACATAACTAAACTCTGAGGATAACTGTTCTGCCACTTTCAGCAGTTCATCCAAATTTTCAGGCTTCTTCACATCAGCTTGTACTGATGAATAATAATGCAAATCAATAAGTTTCCACTCCGTATCGAACCAGTTTTCTTTTACGCCTTCAATACGATCGAAAATAGTCTGAATATACATAGGTTTTCCATGAAAACAGTGAATCTTATAATCGTTTAAACCATCATTTCCAGTTTCATCGTATATTAGCTCTTCAATCACCACTCGGGGAGGAATGTCCTTGTATTCCCATTCTCTGTGGAGATGGTAGAAATTCTTTCTCATCCAAACTTTTAAGATCCCCTTGAGTTTATTTTCATCAAAATCTACCCACTGATCAAACTTGTTCATCTTGCCATTTTTGACAATGATATTCATTCCAGAACCATGATTACATTTCATAATGTATTCATTGGGTAACTTATTAAAGTTAATCTTATCAACATTCGATGTAGATGTGACTAGAGGAATTAGGTATTTCTTTCCAATTTTATCCTCAACATACTCACGCACCAGATATTTATCGGCACATTTTGTATAAATCGGATTTTTATCGTTCAATTTCAGCCATTGAATCTTACTGCTAAACGTTTTTGGGTTTTTAATATCCAGCATTACTCCCACCTTTTTCTGATACTTTCTAGTTACAAAAATTCTATCCGACCAAATAAGATTGGTTAGAAAGAGTTTCAGAAATCGTAAAGGTCGATAAATAAAACAGCTCTTACTTTGTTTATTTGTCATCTAATTTTTTTAATACTTTTTTTATCATAAAACCATGAGCATCACAAGAAAAATAGTTGATTAATCGTAGGTTTTGTTCTTTTTTCAAAAAGAACGAGTGCATTTTAAACCGATCTATCAGAATTTGCTGCCATCGCGATGTTTTATTATGCAGCACCTTTAGATAATAATCGGCTTGCAACTCTGCAAACGCATCTAACTTTTGCTCTAGTAATTCGTCATCTTTGATAATATCGGATAGTTTTTCAATACGTGATTTATAGGATTTCTGTTCATCATCTGAAAGTCTCTTGAGCATATTTGTTTGGTCATCGTATTGAGTTATTTTAATTTCAAAGGCGATTTTATCACCAATTGAAATATTCAATTGCATTCCAATATACCAGTCATTTGGCTTTTGTTTTCCATGGAACATAAAGTTTCCAAGTCCGTAAAAAATAGGAACTCCATTGTAAATTTCATATCCACTTACTCTATGAGAATGGTGACAAATAACAATATCTGCTCCTGCTTCTGCAAAAAAGCGGTAATCTTTTACCTGCTGAGAACTAGGAAGTTCAAAATTCTCAATACCTCCGTGAATGATCAAAAGTAATTTATCGCATACCTTTTTGATTTGCTGTATTTGGTGATGGACCTCCACAACATCATATCGCAGTGCCCCGGGATCCTTTTTAGTAGCTGAAGAAAACTCGATTTCTGCCACATTGAGAATGCCAAGCTTAATCCCTTTCTTTTCATAAGTAAAATAATGTGGATGCGTTTTGATATTCTTAAGATCTACACCTGTGAAGGGAAGATTCTTCTTTTCGCAAGAAGCAACAGTATCTTTCAATCCTTGAATACCATAATCCATGATGTGATTGTTTCCAAGTGTAAATAAATTGAAATTCATTTCCTTTAGTAAGGATAAAAATTCTTCGCTTCCTCTTAAATTGGGTCCATTTTTTTCTATCGCACAACTAGATGTTGTAATGGGACATTCAAGGTTTCCGATGGTTAGGTCTTGTTTCTTGAAATCTTCTAAAATCCTCTGATCAATTTGATTCAAGTTAGGAACCGAAAAGCCCTCGGCAATACATACATCTCCTACGATTGAAAGGTTAATCTTTTGCATTTAAAAATTTTAACTTATTATAAATAAATCCAATTATGAAGATATTGAAAACACTACTTACTAGCGAAAATAGCATGATAGTAATTACAGGTGTGAAAAAATATCCTCCGGTACAAACTACAATTATTCTTGCTACTAGTAAACAAGTATCGTAAGCTAAACTGAACTTCTGCATATTCAAGATAGGAATAAGCATCACAGCTGGTGGATTGATAAACAAGAATAAAACCCAAGGTAACAACCACCTACCGTAGACTCCAGACTCTGTCCACTCGGCACTAAATATTAACTCAAATAAATAAGGTAGAGTAACCATTCCAATAATGATAAATGGCAGTCCTATTAAGAACAAAGTTCTTGTACTTTTCACAAACAAACTTGTGAGATCTTTTCCGGGATTTGTAACAGACGCCTTTTGGTAAAAGGTTTGTCTAATGGAATTTGAAATTAACAAGACAGGCATTTGAATGATTCTGTAGGCAAACCAATACAACCCTATCATGGTTTCTCCGAAAAATCCACCTAATATTAAGATCGGTGCATTTTGAGAAAGTGAATTCAGAAAATTCTGAGGGGCCGAAAACATCGGAAATCTGTAGTACTTTTTGATAACGGGCTTGGCTTGATCGTAGCTTCCTCGCCCAACAAAAATGACCTTTTTAAAAGTCTTTAAAGACTTAAAGCTACTATATAAAAGTGTTAGACACAATCCGAATACTTGTCCAATAATCAGTCCAAAAGTTCCCAATCCAAAGACTCCCAATCCAATCTGAGTTCCCACTGTAGTTGCCTTATTAATCATCTTTAATATGGCAAGAGACTTAAATCTTTTGTACCGTGTATAGATATTAACAATGAGATTATAAACACTGTTAAAGTAGATGATTACTATAATCGACAACTGAATATAAGGATCAAAGACTTGATAGGTTACCGCATAAATTGGAATGGATATAAGTGAAATAATAACAATTAATGCATGCGATACTTTTATTAATTGCTTGGTCTCGAAGGCACTTTTTGATAGAACTATAGCTAAGTCATACTTTAAAGAAGATACTCCTATAAATATAGAGCTAAAAGCAACTATTTTTCCGAGTTCACCAAAATTATTAGGAGTAAACAGTCTTGACAGTACTGGAGAAAAAACTATACCGATCAGTTGAGCCAACAATGTAGCCAATGATAATATGAGGGTATTTCGAACTATAACTGAACCAACAATTTTAGATTTTAACTTCTGTATCAAATCGTAAAAATCAATTTTAAATTAAACATTATGCATCTCAAGCAGAAAAAAATTTATATTAATGTATCCTTAAATCAAGGCAACCCTAGGGATTCTTTATCGAATATCGTACACCTGCTTGCGCAGCTAAATTACAAACTATATCAAACCTAGTAGTTTTAAATAATTTGTCTAAATTATCTCTAGATTTATCCTGATAAAGACAAAGTATTTCATAAAGCTACTTCTAGTTTCATTTAAAAAATAATTCTTAGTTTTTTTTAAATGTGGGTACTTTAGATTAGCATATTATTGCTCCAAGAACAGGATAATAAATTGGGAGTATATCATTTATTAATATTTTTATCAAAACATGTAACTTGATTACCTATTTCTGAGAAACAAGTTCCAGAAACCAACATAACCTTTGCCAATAACTGTAATTTTCATTTTATAAAGTTTTAACTATATCATTACTTGATAATACATTCTTTACATCGTAAATAACAGCCTTTTTATTTTGTAAGGATGTGAAATCTAAGCTTGCATACTCAAGATGAGCTACAGTAAGTACAATGGCATCAAACTGATGATCAGGCAAGTCTTGAGTAGAAGTTAAATTATACTCATGTTTTAATTCTTCTACATTTGCCCATGGGTCATAGATGGTTAAATCAACACCGTATTCTTTTAACGTAGAAACTACATCCACCACTTTCGTATTGCGAACATCAGGACAGTTTTCTTTGAAGGTAATGCCTAAAATCAATACTTTTGCCCCTTTTACTCTTATATCTTTTGCAATCATAGCCTTAATTACTTGTGAAGCTACATATTCCCCCATACTATCGTTCAAACGCCTTCCAGCCAAAATAATTTCAGGATGGTAACCAAATTCTTGTGCTTTTTGCGCTAAGTAATAGGGATCCACGCCTATACAATGCCCTCCAACTAATCCAGGTTTAAAGGGTAAAAAATTCCATTTGGTCCCTGCAGCTTCAAGTACATCGTGAGTGTTGATGTCCATTAAATTAAATATCTTGGCTAATTCATTTACAAAAGCAATATTGATATCTCTTTGAGAATTCTCAATTACTTTAGAGGCTTCCGCTACTTTTATTGTTGGTGCCAAATGAGTTCCTGCAATAATAACTGATTTATATAATTCGTTGACTATCTCTCCAACATCAGGTGTTGATCCTGAAGTTACCTTTACTATCTTTTCTACAGTATGCTCTTTGTCTCCTGGATTAATTCTCTCAGGAGAATATCCAGCATAAAAATCTTTATTAAATTCTAAGCCAGAAACTTTTTCTAGAACTGGCACACAATCTTCTTCCGTAGCTCCTGGGTACACCGTAGATTCATAAATTACGATATCTCCTTTTTTTAGTACCGCACCAACTGTTTTACTTGCTTTTAAAAGTGGTGTTAAAATAGGTCTATTGTTTTTATCTACAGGTGTTGGAACCGTTATGATATAATAATTACAATCTTTGATTTTATCTAACTGATTGGTGCAAAAAAGTCCTATCTCATCAGATTTTTCACCAATCAGTACAGATTGTAAAGTTTCATTATCTACCTCTAGGGTAGAATCATTACCAGACATTAATTCTGATATTCTATCGGTATTGATATCAAATCCAACTACTGAGTATTTGGTTGCAAAGAGTCTTGCTAATGGCAAACCTACATACCCTAAACCAATGATTGCTATTTTATCTTTTTTCATACTTTTTATAAATTTTTCCAATACCATTTCACAGCCTCTTTCAAACCTTGTTGCAGGGTAAACTGTGGGTTATAATTTAATTTTTCTTTTGCTTTAGCTACACTAGCATGTGAATGTGGAATATCACCTGCTCTATTTGGTCCGTAAATAACGGCTACATTTGAAATTTTAGTATCAAACTCAGATAAATACTCTTTTAAGAACCCCATTAAATCGTTTAAAGTATTACGATCTCCATAGGCAACATTATAGATAGTATTAATGGCTTTTTCGTTAGTTGTGACTAGGCTTAATAGATTTGCTTGTATCACATTGTCAATGTAAGTAAAGTCTCTTGAGTAATTTCCATCGCCATTAATGACTGGAGCTTCTCCTTTCATTAATTGGCTTACAAATTTTGGAATCACGGCTGCATAGGCTCCATTTGGATCTTGCTTTCTGCCGAATACATTAAAATAGCGTAAGCCTATGGTTTCAAGTCCGTAGGTTTTCGAAAAAATGTCAGCATATAACTCATTTACATATTTTGTAATCGCATAGGGAGACAACGGTTTTCCGATGATATCCTCAACTTTTGGCATTGATTCTGAGTCTCCATAAGTGGATGAGCTCGCTGCAAAAACAAACCTTTTCACCTTATTATCTCTAGCTGCTACTAGCATATTTAAAAACCCACTCACATTCACATCATTGGATGTGATGGGATCTTTAATAGACCTTGGCACAGATCCTAATGCAGCCTGGTGCAAAACATAATCTACATCTATGGTCGCTTTTAAACAATCCTCTAGTTTTCTGATATCACCTTCAATTAGCGTAAAATTAGTATCCTTTAAAAATTGTTCTAAATTTTCTCTTTTACCGGTGGCAAAATTGTCAAGACAAACGACTTTGTTTCCTTTTTCAAGTAAAGCCTCGCATAAATTTGATCCAATAAAACCTGCACCTCCAGTGACTAAAACTTTATTATTTGAAAAACTAATCTTCATTTACATATTTTTTATACCAGTTTATAAATTTCTCGAGACCATCACTAATTGAAGTGCTTGGCTTATAATCAATATCATCAATTAATTTATCAATATCCGCAAATGTTTTAGGAACATCTCCAGCCTGCATTGGGTACATTTCTTTAATAGCATCCTTTCCCATAGCATCTTCTATGGTAGCTATAAAATTTTGTAAACTCTCAGTTTTGTTGTTACCTATGTTATAAATTTTATAATGTTCTCTTTTGTCAATACTTTTTTCAATGATTTTAGTAACACCTTTTACGATATCATCTATGTAGGTAAAATCACGTTCCATCTCACCATTATTAAATACTTTAATAGGTCTATCATTAGAGATCGCTTCTGCAAATAAATAATAAGCCATATCAGGTCTTCCCCAGGGTCCATAAACTGTAAAGAAACGTAACCCTGTAGTTTTAAAACCATATAAATGACCATAGGTATGGGCCATTAATTCGTTGCTCTTTTTTGTAGCAGCATATAAACTAATTGGGTGATCTACATTATCTGTGGTTTCAAAAGGCACTTTTTTATTTTCTCCATAAACGCTGGAACTACTAGCGTACACCAAATGTTTTACTTTATGATTTCGACATCCTTCAAGAATATTTAAAAACCCTGAGATATTACTATCAATGTACGCTTTTGGATTTTCTATAGAATATCGAACACCCGCCTGAGCAGCTAGATTACAAACTACTTCAAATTGTTCTTGCTTAAATAAATTATCAACACTTTCATGATCAACTAGATCAATTCTAGAAAATCGTAAAGAATTAAATTTAGCACTTTTGACTTCATTTTTAAAGAGTTTTGATTCAACTTCGTTAAACCCTAATTCGTTTAAACGATCAAACTTTAGTTTAGGATCATAATAATCGTTAATGTTATCAATACCATAAACTTCATGACCTTGACTCACTAATTTTAAACAAGTATGAAATCCAATAAATCCAGCTGCGCCAGTAACTAATATTTTCATCTGTTCAAGTTTTATTATTTAGAGGTAACAAATGCTGTTCGCTATTAATTATTTCTTTGTATATCAAAATTTGTAATGCTCGTTTCATTTACTTTTTTCCTATTTGATAATATTCAAATCCTTTTTCCTCGAGATTAAATGTATTGTACTGATTACGTCCATCAAAAATAACCGGAATTTTTAATTGTGCTTTTATTTCTTCAAAATCTGGCGATCGAAACTCTTTCCATTCAGTAAGTAATACTAGTGCGTCTGAATCTTTTAAAACCTCATATTTCGAGTCTACATACGTTATATTTTGAACCCCTTTGAGGTAGTGTTTTTTGGCTTCATCAATCGCCTTAGGATCGTAGCCTTTTATTTTAGCTCCTCTACTAACCAATTCTTTGATTACATAAATGGCTGGTGCTTCACGCATGTCATCGGTTCCTGGCTTAAAGGCCATGCCCCAAATACCAAAAGTAAAGCCAGTTAGGTCTTCTCCAAAACGGGTTACTATTTTTTGAGCGATGACTAATTTCTGTGCATCGTTTAAGGCTTCAACTGCGGTTATCAATTGCGCAGTATAGCCATTTTCTTCGGCTATTTTTGTGAGTGCCTTTACATCTTTTGGAAAACAAGAACCCCCATAACCCGCTCCAGGATAAATAAAGCTATACCCAATACGTTGGTCTGAACCAATTCCAATACGAACTTGATTGGCATCTGCCCCTACCTTTTCACAAATATTGGCAATTTCATTCATAAAAGATATTTTGGTTGCTAGCATGGCATTGGCTGCATATTTTGTCATTTCAGCAGAACGAATATCCATAGCGATAAAACGATCACTTATCATGCAAAAAGGATGATATAATTGTTTCATCTTTTCTGAAGCGTAATTACTATCAGTTCCAATCACTACCCGATCTGGCTTCATAAAATCTGCAATAGCAGCTCCCTCTTTTAAAAACTCAGGATTAGATACCACATCAAACTGTAAATTAGAATTTCTTATATCTAACTCTTTTTGAATGGTAGCTTTTACCTTATCTGCTGTGCCAATAGGTACGGTAGATTTATCAACCACAATCAATCTTTTTTGCATCGACTGGCCAATTGATTTAGCTACGGCTAGCACGTATTGTAAATCAGCAGAACCATCATCTCCCATAGGAGTTCCAACTGCGATAAAAGCGATTTCAGAATTTTGTAGAGCCTTAGTTAACTCAGTTGTAAAAAACAAGTTCTTATTCTTTACATTTTTTAACACCATGGTCTCTAAACCAGGTTCAAAAATAGGAATGATCCCTTGATTTAATTTTTCAATCTTGATTGGATCTATGTCTACGCAAGTAATCCTGTTTCCCATCTCTGCAAAACACGTTCCTGAGACGAGCCCAACATATCCTGATCCTATAATTGTAATATTCATTTAAATTTTTATATTTTTCTCGACTACCACCGGTAGTCCTTCATTATTATTGTTTCGTTATTCCCTCTTTAACAAGGCCGTAGTAAGCAGTTTTCTCCTTCAAAAAGTTTTCAGGGTCACTGTCCACCAGCATAGCCTTCCTTTGTGTTTCGCTGTTGCTTAATGCTGCTTTGAATTGGAAATCCTTCCGTGTTCATTTCCCAGACCAGTAGAGAACCGCTCACCATCTCGTCCTTGATTTCTTCCAGTACCTGGGTGTTTACTTTTTTGCCTACCAGCTTATGCACCTTGGCGCTGAGTCCAGCGATGTACTCTTCATCTAACTCTTTACCAATAAGTATACAATCAATGCTACCGCTCGGAACGCCGCGGGCTAAGTCGCCGCAGATCCATACCTGCTTTAATCCAGGAAGGTTTTCTACAACACGGTCTATGACGGTATCAATGCCCGCAACTTTCCTTACGATGGAGGTTATATCAGAGGCAAGGGGATGAAGGGCGTTAACGCGGTAAAGCTTGCGACGCCCTTCAAGAGTAGAATTCAGCATTCCAGCCTCTTCGAGGCGGTTAAGTTCTACCCGTATGCTGTTGGTGTTTTCTTCGAGCTCCTTGGAGAGTCCT
>Ga0209815_1000871_pt1 | contig 21257 bp, 32 predicted proteins | sample CoawatmetaG00DNA_FD_187507 | JGI IMG/M metagenome (GOLD analysis project Ga0209815, IMG submission 187507) | Marine microbial communities from the West Antarctic Peninsula - Coastal water metaG002-DNA (SPAdes) (version 2) | ecosystem: Environmental > Aquatic > Marine > Coastal ...
ATATTGTAGCATTAGATGCAACCGTAGCTACTGGCGCAATTAATACTGCACACTGGGAAGCTTCTGATTACGAAGTTATTGATGACGCAACCCATAGAGGCCGTAGATATGGCGCTGTTGGTCTTGAAGCTAACGTGGATGCTGAAGGCTTTATTCCTTGGGCTGACGTTACTGAAGAAAATGCTATGGCATGGACAAAAGCTGCCTTGGGCGAAGAGGAAGTTGCCTCTATTGAAAGCTGTATTGCGGACGACATTGCTAAGTCTAAAGTGCCAGTAATCACCAGCATTAATCCTTGGGAGATGGGAGACGACTTTTAATGGCTCTTGCCGCTTCAGGAACAATGTCTCTTGCTGGCACCGCTACTGACAGGTCAGTTCAGGTAGCTCTTGGCGGTGATGGTACTGCGCAGATTTCTATGAATGACGCTATAGTGAGGGCTTTGGCTGATAAAGCTACTGGCCCTGTTACTATGAACGATTTTCATGGTAAATCTGCTGGCGGTGGCGTTCCAGCTCAGTATCTTCCTGTAAGCCTTAGTGGAACTGATAGTGCAATTGATAGCTCTATACCTACCCTGATTCCGCCAGGTGGGAATGTGCAGATAACCGGCACAACCTATTGGCGCAGAGTAAGGTTGACATCTAGTCAGGCAGGAAACTTTAGGCTTTATGTTAGCCCACATAGAGATAGTGCCTATGCGCTGAGTCAGGCTACGTATCGAGGTGATATGCAGGCTAATATGACAATTGTAACGCAATCAGGAACTGAGACTGAATTTCCTATGCTTGTGGGGACTACAGGTGTTTCTGGTTGGACATATGCTGCTCTTACTACAGTCGCATCTGCTCAGCCAACTGAATGGTTGGCCGTAACTACATCAAGGCAGAGTAGAGGAAGTTTTTATTTAAAAAATAGTGCTGGCCCTACAAGCAGCAGTCAAACAGGTCGCCTTCAAAATTTTATCAGCACAACTACCGGCTATGGATACTTTGAAACAACAACTTCACCTAATTATCCATATTCTATGTGGCTTCGCTCTCCGCAATATACTTTAGCAGTTGGCGATACGATTGACTTTTACTACGGCGTAGACTGTGCCGGACTTTCATCTATTAACTTTTATCTAGCAGCATAAGGAAACAAAAATGAAATATTTACTACCTGTACTTGCGTTAGCTCTTGTGGCTTGTAACACTTTTAATGCCGCAGTAGACGGCTCTCAAATTATTGTAGACAGCACTATTGATTCAGCACAGTCTATGGTTTCAGATACCGCTAAGGGTATTGGAGCAGGGTCTGCTACGTTTGTTGAAGGCATTGCTACTGACATTCGAAAAGCGTCTGAGTAAGCTCACTATCTTTACGGTAAAAAAAATAATGACTACAGTCAGAGAAATGGAAGCGAAGCTAAACGGGCATGAAAAAGAGTGCGCCGTTAGGTATGCCAATATAGAAAAGCAATTAGACCAAGGCAATGCCAAGTTTGATAAAATTAATACTCGATTTGATGCTATTGATAAGCGGTTGTGGCTTCTTTATCCTTTTGTGCTAGTCTCTCCTCTCTTAGAGAAGTTATTTCAATGAGTATATTTAACTCTTTAATAGCACCCGTAACTGGTCTTCTTGACAAGTTTATTCCTGATGCCGACACCAAGCAAAAAATCGCGCACGAGTTGGCGACTATGGCTGAACGTCACGGTCAGCAAATCGCGCTTGCTCAGATTAAGTTAAACACCGAAGAGGCTAAGGGTAACTGGTTTCAATCGGGATGGAGGCCAGCAACCGGCTGGATTTGTGTTGCTGGATTTGCCGTAAACTTTCTTATATCGCCCTTAGCTGCTGGGGTTGGTGTAGATATACCCCAAGCTGACACCAGTACAATGCTGCCAGTTTTGATGGGCATGCTTGGTCTTGGTAGCCTAAGAACCGTTGAGCGGATTAAAAATAAATAAGGAAGTAAATAATGCCCTTAATAAGTCTTGATATCCCTGCTGGCATTTATAGGCATGGCACAGATTTAGAGTCAGCTAATCGCTGGCGTGACGCCAACTTTATACGCTGGGAAAATAATGCCGTTCGCCCTATTGGTGGATGGCAGCAAAGAGAAAACATTACTGTCCCGGCGGCCCCTGTTGGCATTACTATTAATGCTCCAGCCAGAGGAGCTTTGGCGTGGGTAGATAACTCTGCAAACCCTAACCTTGCCGCTGGAACTTACGAGAAACTTTGGCATATTTCAGCAACCGGTGTGGCGACAGATATTACTCCGGCTGGCTATGTTGCAGGAACCGAAGACTCAGATCCCAATATTGGGTTTGGTGGCTATTATTTTGGGCTTGGACTTTTTGGAACTGAGCGCCCAAGCAACAGCATTGGTGCAGAAGCTACAACCTGGTCAGTGGATACTTGGGGTGAATATCTAGTCGCTTGCGCTAATAGTGACGGAAAAATTTACGAGTGGACATTAAACCCCGCTGCGCCAGCTGCTGTTATTGCTAACGCTCCTATTGGCTGTAATGCAATATTGGTTACAGAAGACAGGTTTTTGTTTGCTTTAGCGCCTGGCGGCAATCCTAGAAAAATTCAATGGTGTGACCGAGAAGACAACACAGATTGGACTCCTACCGCGCTTAACCAGGCTGGTGACATAGAGCTTCAGACTTCCGGTGAAATACAGCTAGGAGTCAATACACGAGGCAGGGCGCTTATCTTAACAACTACTGACGCTCACGTTGCAAGTTACAGTGGGCCGCCTGTTGTTTACGGATTTGAAAGAGTTGGAACTGCCTGTGGCGCCATATCTCGGCATTGCGCTGTTGCAATTGATGAGGGCGCTTATTGGATGGGTTACAACGGCTTCTTTGCCTACAATGGCTCAGCCGTAGTAGAAATGCCTTGTGACGTACATGATTACGTCTTTAAAGACATTAACCGAGCAGAACAGTCAAAGGTTAACTGCGTAGATAACAGCCAGTACAACGAATTGTGGTGGTTTTACCCAAGTGAAGGATCAAATGAAAATGATAGATATGTAGTTTATGATTACAAAGAAAATCATTGGAACATTGGTAAATTGGCTCGCACTGCCTGCACTGATATTGGCGTGTTTACAAATCCAATCTGGTTTGCTCCAGACGGAAAAGTTTACAACCAAGAGTTTAATTTTAGCCACGATCAAATGCTTCCATTTTTGGAAAGCGGCCCTATATCGATTGGCAATGGCAACGACATTATGAAAGTTAACGAAGTTATCCCAGATGAAAGCAACCTGGGGGATGTGACGTTGACCTTTAAGACACGGTTTTACCCTACTGACACAGAGTATTCTTACGGGCCTTACACGATGTTAAACCCTACTGGAGTGCGCTTCCAGGGGCGCCAAATTAGAATGCGCATGACTGGCGTTGAACTTATTGACTGGAAGGTCGGCACAATGAGAATAAATGCCATGCCTGGAGGTAGTCGATGAGCTTAGCTGAAAGACCACCGTCTGCGGGTAGAACCGAATACAGGCGCTGGTCTGAAAGGCTAAACGATTTCTTGGTGCGGACTAAGTCTAAGTTGGCTTTTTATGTTGCTGGAGATACAGCTCAGGAAGACGGAGTTATTCTTTGGGACCGCACCGGGTATCCTGTTGTATCCAAAGATGATCAATGGCGGCAAGTTGTCCTTGCTGATGGGTATGGTGAGTTTGCATCTTCTGTAACTTTAACTGCTGCTGCTATAAACACTGGCTACAAAATGCCTTTTAACATTGCCTCTGCGAATGGTGGGTTAAGCATAAACGTCAGTGATAGCACTAGGATAGATTTTGCTGAAGCGGGCGTGTATTCAATTACGGGGCATGTTCAAATAAAAAGCAGCAGCGCCGCCAGCAAAACTATGTACTATTGGCTTGCGGTAAATGGTGTTGCCGTAGATCACTCTGAGCGTGTAACTTTACACAATAACAACGCTTATTCTCTGTTAGCCATTACAGATCAAGTAAGCCTCTCTGCTGGCGATTACATAAACTTATACTGGGCTACTGATGACACTGATCTATGGCTAGACGCGGCTGCTGCAACGTCATTTGCGCCTGCATCGGAAGCTGTTCGCATTAGTATCACCAGATCAAGACAATAAGTGGTATAATCAGGCATTATAAAAGGTGTTTGCATGAATATAGATGATGAGCTTTCTCGGTGTCGAGAATGGATCGAAGCTGCCCTTGATTATTCTGGTGGAACGCACGATTTTGACGACATTGTGCAAGGAATACACCAACTGCGATACCAGTTTTGGCCTGCCGAAAGAGGGTGCGCCGTTACAGAGATAATAATCTTCCCAAAAAAGAAAATATTTCACGTTTTTTTGGCTGGTGGAGAAATGGACCAGATAGTAGATATGAATGATTCAGCAGCACAATTTGCAAAGGCTCAAGGATGTGACGGAATGTCCATAGCTGGCCGTAAAGGTTGGTCTAGAGTCTTAAAAAACGAAGGGTGGACCGAGGCGTTCACCACATTAGCTAAGGAGCTATAAGATGCAAGGTGGAAAAGGCGGAAGCGAAACTGCAAAAGCAACAATCCCAGAGTGGGCAAGAGAGCCTACGGTACGAAACCTGGCAAGAGCGGAAGCAGCTCAGCAAATTGGTTATCAACCCTATATGGGACCAGACTTGGCAGCTTTTAATCCAACTCAGACGGCTGGCTTCCAGAATCAAATTGATGCGGCTGAAGCATTTGGCTTAGGTGGCGGCGGCACTCCTATGCAGTCTCTAGGTCAGGCGCAAGATTTTGGCGGTGTTCAGGGTTACTCTGCATTTCCTATCTTTGAGCAGGCTCAGCAAGAACTTGCAGCAAGAGATCCAAAACAGCAGGCTAAATATGACGCTTTGTTTGGCAAGCAGGTTCCGGGCAGCAGCATGCCGGGGATTTCTGATTACGCGATGAGAATTGGGAGATACTAAGATGGCTAATGCTAATCAAGGCGGCAATATCAACCAAATGGCTATGCAGGGCATTCAAGGCGGCATGGCAGGAACTGCAGCGGCAGGGATGTATCAGCCAATGCAGGTCCAGGCTGGCCAGATTGCTGGCACAGATTTAAGCGCTTACACAAACCCATATGAGAACCAAGTTGTTGGACAAACTATTTCTGACATGGATCGGGCGCGTCAACAAGAGCAGATGCTAAGTGGCGCCAAGATGGGTCAAGCTGGTGCTTTTGGCGGATCTCGTCATGGCATTGCCGAAGCCGAGACAAACAGAAACTTTTACGACCGACTTGGGTCTACAGTAGGCGGCTTGCGTCAGGCAGGCTTTCAGAACGCTCAGAACATGGCCCAGCAAGACATTTCTGGACGCATGCAAGCTGACCTAGCTAATCAAGGTGCAGGGCAGCAGCAAGCTAACAGAGGTCTTCAAGCAGCCAGTCAATTTGCTAACATCGGCAACTTAGGATTTGACATGGGCCGTCAAGTAAACCAAGACCTAATTAATCAGGGCAACATCGAGCAGCTAATGCAGCAGCAATTGATTGACGCGGCTAAGCAGCAGTTCGCTGGCTACACTGGCGCCCCAGCAGACACTATCGGCTATGTGTCTCAGGCTCTAGGCTCTTCGACTATCCCTCAATCTCAAACTACGACCAAGGAGCCAGGTTTGTTTGACTACCTGTCTATGGGCACTCAAGTGGCTGGGGCAATGTCTGACATGCGCCTTAAAACGAACATAGAGCGCGTTGGCGAGCTTCCTAATGGTCTAGGCTTATATACTTGGGAATGGACTGAGGACGCAAAGGATAAGGGTCTAAGCAACAGCATGACTCTGGGTGCAATTGCTCAAGAAGTAGAGGCGTTTGATCCTTCGCTGACTGCCAAGATGCCGTCTGGCTATTTAGCCGTAAATTATCAAGAATTGTATAGAGGCTTATAAAATGTTTGGTGCAGAATACGACAAAGAAGAAATGATGCGCAAGATGGCTGAAAGCGCAAAAATGTATGACCCGTCTGCAATGATGGGCATGACTGCTGCTCCAGGCGGAATTGACAACATCAAGGCAACTATTGAAACCACTCAAGCTCCTGCGGGGGATCTAATTGGTCTAACCCCAGGGGCGGGCGTTGATAATGTCGCTGCTACTATTGCAGATATTGGAAACTCCCCTGATCTTAACCCGGCAATGATAGAAGCCTCAAAAGGAGCTGCTGGTGGAATGTCTCTAGATATGGGCAAGCTTGCATCAAGCATGGCAGCTACGCCTATGATGCAATTTGACGCTCCTCCTCTTCCCCAGGCAAATCCTATGGGCTACACGCCTATGCAGGGACCGGGAACGCAAGCTTTGGGCAACGCGGCTGACAATATGGGTTTAATGGAATTGATTAAAAGAGCCCAGCAAATGGGCAGAATGTGAGGGTTGTTTGATGGCTGGAATACTTGATAGCTTAATTGATCGAGAAAGACAAAAACGTGCTGATGAGGCGATGCTTCAACAGTCCTCTCCTATGCCTGTAACATCTCAAGATGTTCCGGCAATACTCAGCAACGCTAACGCTATGGGGAGGGCTGGGCAGGATGTAATGTCGCAACCGCAGATGTCTCCTTTGATCCCTGCAAGCCAACAGCCTCAAAGAGCGCCAGAAGCACCAAAGCCTCCGGGCTTTTTGTCTCGCCTCGGTACTTCTTTACAAGACCCTACAACCCTTGCTGGTTTGTCTGCTGCTTTTGACTCGATGACGTTAAATCCGAATCAGGCTCTTCAGCAGCGCGCTAGCGACATGATGGCCGTAAGATCAGCCACCAAGCAAGCCAACAAAACTGTGCAGTATTTGCGAGCGCAGGGGCGTGATGATTTAGCAGACCTGGTTGAGTCAAACCCCACAATGGCTGCAGAAGTCTTAAAAGGATTGGCTACATCTAAAGCTGGCGGGTTTATGCGTAAAACCGTTGGTGGTGTACAGACTGACCAAGAAACAGGACAAATGTTTACTGTTGAACAAAACCCCAACACCGGCGCTATTACTCGAACAGATATTCCCGAAGCCTTTGGTCTAACTGAAGCGGAGAAGAATGCTGCAGCTCTAGAGCTAGTGGGTAGAGAGTTTGATGTAAGTAAAGGCTTCGAACTTGGCAATGAACTGTTTAATAAGTTTCAGCTTGTCGACAAAAACATTGGCGATCTTTATCGCGTTGGCGAGTTGGCTGACGAAGGCGCACTTACTGGCTTTATTAACAAGTTTCTGCCTGCTACTGATGAGGCCACTGCAGAGCTGCGTCAGATCACTAAAGGCATGGGTATTGATGTTATCAAATCAGTTACATTTGGTGCGCTTAGTGAGAAAGAGATGGGGTTAGCTATGGAAGTGGCCTTCCCTTCTAACCTAAAAGGACGAGCGCTTGCAGAATACCTCCAAAACAAGATTAGAGCGCAAGAGAAGCTAAGAGATGCGTTAATGCCTGAAGTGCAAATGCTGTTAGGAGGCTCAGGCTTAAGAGAATATTCTAGTTACAAAATTAAGAATGTAAAGAGGCACCAAGCTGCCGCCGGTGCGTTTGAGAGAATGCAAAAATCATCGCCAGAGCTCACCAGAGAGATGTGGAAGCAGATGAATCTAGAAGCGCGAGAAGCTTATATTTCGGCAGAGGATGCAAAACAATGAATGAAGCGCAAAGAGCAATTGTCAGCAACGCATTAGGTAATCAATCCCTGGGCGTTCCACAAGCGATAGATCCAGGCAGCCAAAAAATCAGGGCGGCTGCGCAAGGCCTGACGTTTGGGTTTTCTGATGAAATTGAGGGCCTGATACGTTCTTCTCTGCCTAGTGGTCCGGAGTATGAGGTAGTGCGAGATGAAATAAGGAATAAGCTCAAGACTTACCAGCAGGCCAATCCCGGTGAGGCTCTTACGATGGAACTGGCTGGTGCTATTATCCCGTCAATTGTTATATCTATGACTGGCGTTGGTACTGGTGTCGCAGGCACAAACATTGCGCGCATTGCCGGGCAAGCAGCAATAGAAGGCGCGTTGACTGCCGCTGGCACTACGGAGGCTGACCTTGCATCACTGGAAGGCTTGGTTGATGTCGGCAAAGGCACTGGAGTTGGCGGTGTCATGGGGACCGCCTTTGAGGTTGGAGCAGGACGCGCAGGAAAGGGTTTAAGCGCCCTGATGAGCTATGTCCGCAGAAAGATGGGCGGAGCTGACTCAGCAGTACAGGCAGAGCTGTTGCGCTTGCAAAAAGCTACCGGGCTTAGCGTTGAGGAACTTATTGCTGATGTTGCAAATGGCCGTATTATGGCTGATAACGCCACTTTGTCGGCAGCTATCAAGGGCATGGTAAACGAAGGCGGTGAGACTGCTGCGCAGATTCTGTCTGTAAGTGGGGCAAGGCGTCAAGCCACTACCGGGCAGGCGCAGGAATCATTGCGAACTGCATTATCTCCAGATGTCGATGACCCAAATATATTACGAGCGAGAGCAGCAACTGAGGCAGATTTAAAACAGAAACAACGAGAGGCCTATCAGGGTGTGTTTGCAAACAAGCAGCCTGTAAGTCAGGAAGTAGCAGATCAAATGCTTAATGTCATCTCACGCGTCCCTGCATCCAGAGCGAAGCTGCAAGAACTGTATCAGATGAGGGATAGTCTTGTTCCGCTGTTTAAAGAGAACGCAGATGGCTCGATTTCTTTTGTGCGAGCGCCAAACATTGAGGATGCAGAAATACTCCGTAGAAACCTGAGCGAAGAGTCTTCTGCTAGGTTTAGAGCTGGCGAAGGCTCTGCCGGAGAAGCTTTTGGTGAGATGGAATCCCCACTCAAAAAGGCTATTGATGTTGAGTCTCCAGAGCTTGGATCTACTCGCGCACAGTACTCCCAGATGAAGACGCAAAACGAGGCGTTTGAAATGGGCCAGCGTAAAGCGTTAACAATGAATGTTGACGAGCTGGAAATTGAGGTTGATAGCCTGTCCTCAAACCCAGAGGCGCTGGCAGCATTTAGAGCAGGCGCTATGGCCGCATTGAACAACAGGGCAAGAAAAAGCGGAACAACCTTAGAGAACATGGCGAAAGAAGATGTACAATTAGGCGCGGCCCTAAGAGTGCTATTGCCATCAGAGCAGGCTGATACCGTGTTGCGAGATGTAGGCAGAGCGTCAGAAGCTATATCTATGGATAAGATTATACAGCCGCGAAATCAATCTATAACTCAAGCGCTGCAAAGGGAAGCTCAGATGCGGGGCGGAAACACCTCCATGGAGGATGTGTTTAGAGGCGTACAGGGAGACCCAATGGCGCTTACAAAGCTAATGGTTAGTATGGTGCCTTCTGCAAAAGGATTGTCTGATGCACAGATGTCAGAGGTGGCAAAAATCTTATACACTGAATCGCCTGAAATGATAAGGCAAGCCCTGACAGATCAGACTGTTGCTGGTGACGTCTTGCGTAAAGCGGAAGCAATAATCTCAGGTGCAGCTCAGTACGGAAGAACAGCCGGTGCTCAACAGGGTGCTCAAATCGGAGTGGAGAACTAAGCGTGGAACTAAAACCATTAGAAAAAGACGAAATCCAGAACATTGCTCGAAGCGCCATTGAGGACTGTGTTGATTTTGTAGAGTCTGAGATTGCTTTTAGCCGCCTGAAGTCGCAACGCTATTACGAGGGTAACGTGGACATTGGCCAGGAAGAGGGTCGGTCTAGCGTTGTATCTACAAAAGTGCGTGATGCAATTCGAGCTATCAAGCCCAGCCTGATGCGAGTATTCCTGCAAACTGACCGGGCTGTCGAGTATATCCCTGAGAAGCCCCAGGATGTCCAATTTGCCGAGCAAGCTACCAAGTACGTCAACTACAAGTTTAACGAGCTAAACGGCTACAGAGTGCTGTATGACGCCATACACGATGCCCTGCTGAAGAAGAACGGTATTGTTAAGTCTTATTGGGATACCTCAGAAGAAGCCGAGACTTACAGCTTTGATAACCTTAACGATATGGAATTTACTGCTATTGTAAATGACGAGGGTGTTGAAGTTATAGAGCATACTACGCGCATTGAAATTGAGCTGGATCAGATGGGGATTGAGGTTGAGTCTCCACGACACGATTTAAAGATTATGCGTACCAAGGAGATGGGCAGCCTAAAGCTTGAAAGCGTCCCGCCAGAAGAGTTTTTTGTTGATTCAAATGCTAAATCGCTGGAAGACGCTTACGCTGTATGCCACAGAACAGACATGCGCGTTGGCGACTTGGTTGAGATGGGCTTTGACTTTGATGAAGTAGCAGAGCTTGGAGATTCTTCGCAATCTTCTACTTTCTCTGATATGGAAGAGTTTGAGCGCACAGGTTACGTTGACGACTACAACGACAACGATGACGCTGACCCTAGTATGCGCCTGGTTATGATTACCGAGTGCTACATGAAGATGGACGTTGACGGCACTGGCATTCCCCAAATGTACAAGCTGACTATGGGTGGCGATAATTACCACATGCTCGGCATGGAGCTATGGGGCCACTTGCCATTTGCAGTCTTTGAGGTCGATCCTGAGCCGCACACTTTCTATGGTAACTCTGTTGCAGACTTGATACTTAACGACCAGGACAGTGCCACAGCATTGCTTAGAGGCGTACTTGATAACATCGCTCTGACCAACAACCCTCGTACAGAAGTTATTGATGGTCAGGTTAACATTGACGACCTGCTGAATAACGAGATCGGCGGCATTATCCGTACTAAGCAAGCTGGCGCAATTACTCCACAGTCAATTCCTTTTGTCGCAGGGCAAACCTTAACTGCTATTCAATATTACGATCAAGAGATTCAAAACAAAGTCGGAATATCAAAAGCCAGTATGGGTCTAGACCCTGACGTACTCCAGGCAAGCACAGCAACAGCTATTATGGCTGCTAGGCAGGGTGGAGATGATCAAATTGAGATCATGGCCAGAAACCTTGCAGAAGGCGGAATGACCCAGTTGTTTAGATTGATGCTTAAACTTGTTGTCGAGAACTGTGACGAAGCCACAATTATGCGCGTTACGGGCGGACAATATGAGCCTATAGATCCCAGGTCGTGGGACAAGGCTATGGACGTTAGGATTAATGTCGGTCTTGGGACGGGCAAAGACGGCGAAAAAATGGCTGCTTTACAGCAGGCGCTGCAGGTTCAAATGCAGGTATTCCAGACGTATGGTATAGGAAACGGTTTGGTTGGAATGACTCAGATAAGAAACACTTTGGCCGATATGTTGGCCATAAATGGTCTTACCAACGCCGAGCGATACTTTATGCCTATGGATATGCAGGTTGAGCAGCAGATTCAACAGCAGCAACAGCAGCAGCAGCAGGGTCAAAAGCAACTTACTCAGCCAGAAGCATATGTCCAGGCTGAGCAGATTAAAGCCCAGTCTAAGGCGACTACTGACATGGCTAAACTGCAAATTGACGCACAGAAAGCTATTGCCAATGATGACCGAGAGCGCGACCAGATGGATCAAGATTTGCTGGTTGATGCGGCTGAGATACTAGGTAAGTACGGCACAGCAGTTGACACTGCAAGAATTAAAGCTGAACAAGCTGCGCCTAGATACCCAGACAGCACTCCGGTTCAAGCTGTAACCGGCGGTCGATTTTGAATATAAAAGATAAGGCTGCATTAGCCAGAAATTTAAGTCGAGATGAAACCTTTCAGGAAATCTTGCAAATTATTCGGGATAGGCAGTCCGCTGTCTTTCTGAACAGCCAGTCTCAAATAGAGACTATTAAAGGCGCTCATGATATAATCAGGGCGCTTAATTTGATCGAGGATCAATTCCAAACTGTATTTACAGACGAAGCGATCTACGACAAAAAGCAGAAGGAAACAGCACCGTGGAAACGACTGAAACTTTAGGCAGTACAGACGGCTCTATTGAGGGAGCCATTGCATCAATGATACAACCAGAAGAGGAGTCCAACACCGAGTCGGAGGCGCTTCAAGATGAGACAGAAGTAGAGTCTGAGATTGAACCCGCTACCCCAGGCGAGGAAGAGGACGAGCCGGAGGATGTTGAAACCGAGCAACCTGGTGATGATGACGATGAAGAGTCAGAAGAATCAGATGAGGAAGATGGAACGTCCGATGAGGATGACGAAGACACTGAAATAGCTGAAGACAAACAAGAGCAACAGTCATTCACCGTCAAAGTTGATGGCAAGAATACAGTTGTTACCCTTGATGAATTGAAGCAAGGATACAGTGGGCAAAAGTACATCCAAAAGGGAATGCAGGAAGCCTCTGAAGCCAAGAAAATGGCTGAGCAGGTCTATAGCGCCCTGTTGCATGAGCGACAGCAAATTGCACAAGTATACGAACAGGCAAAGAACGGGCAGCTAGCTACTGCGCCAATTGAGCCAGGAAGAGAGTTGTTTGAGACAGATCCAATCGGTTATATGGATGCAAAACTGAAATATGACGAAGCGCTAGGTTCTTATCAGAATCAAATGCATCAGATGGAAGCTGTTAACCAACAACAAACTGAAGCGACTCAGGCGGCCCAGAAAGCTTACTTGCAGCATGAATTGGCCAATCTCCAAAAGGCGATGCCAGAATTTGCTGACCAAACAAAAGCTCAAGCATTGCGAGAGCAATTGGTTACCGTAGGTGAATCTGTTTATGGATACGCTGCCGATGAAATTTCTCAGGTTATGGATCACAGAGCCATTCGGGTTTTAAGTGACGCCATGAAGTACCAAGAGTTATTGAAAGGCAAGAAGGCTGCTGAAGAGAAAGCTGACCCGGCAAAGCGCAGAAAGCGCCCCGTTAAGTCTGGATCGAAGCAAACCGGAAGCAACAATGCTAAGCGCAAAAAGGCAAAGCAAACTTTATCCCGCACTGGCTCCGTTGAGGACGCCATAGCTTTATTAATTGATTAAGGAATTTTAAAATGGCACAGCCTACTAATACTTTTGACACCTATGACGCGTCTGGTATCCGTGAAGACCTGAGCGACCTCATCTACTCAGTTACTCCTGATGATACCCCGTTTTATACCGCTTGTAAGAAAACCAAAGCAACTAACACTCTGCACGAATGGCAGACTGATTCTTTGCGCAACTCTGCTGTAAACGCCCACGTTGAAGGCGGTGATACTTCTGCTGACCAAGTAACCCCTACTGTCCGCTTGGGTAACTACACGCAAATCTTTAAGAATGCTGTAACTATTGCTGACACTGAAGATGGCGTACTAAAAGCAGGCCGTAAGCAGGAAATGGCTTACCAAATGCTGAAAGAAGCCCGACAGCAGAAGCTTGATATTGAAAAGGCACTTTTTGAGAACCAGGAGCGAGTTGTAGGATCTGCTACTGTTGCTCGTAAACTTGCTGGTCTTGGCTCTTGGATTAAGTCTAACGAATCCAAAGGTACTGGCGGCGCAGCTCCTGCTGGCAATGGAACCAACAAGCGTACTGACGGCACTCAGCGTGTATTTGACCAAGCTAAGTTTGACTCCGTAATGGAGCAAATCTGGAGCAACGGTGGCGATCCTGATCGTGTTTACCTGTCTCCTTTCCAGATGAACAAGGCTCTGGGCTTTACTGGTAACAACAACCAGCGCTCTACTGTTCAGGCTGGCGACAGCAAAGTGGTTAAGTCTCTGGACGTTTATGTTACTCCTTGGGGTACTGTAGAGTTCATGCCTAGTCGTGAGAACCGTTCGCGTGATGTTTACATCCTTCAGAACGATATGTTCTGTGCTGCTATCCTGCGTCCAACCAAGAGTGTTGCATTGGCCAAGACTGGCGATTCAACTAAGCGTCAGATTCTTACTGAGCTTACTCTTGTATCTAAGAACGAAGCTGCAAGTGGTATCGTAGCTGACTTAACTACTAGCTAAATTTGTAGCAAGTGGTAACATTAAGGGGGGCTTCGGCCCTCCTTTTTTATGGAGATTGCAATGGACGACAAGTTTAAAGAAAAAGTTCACTATCACAGTGATGGCAATAAATTTACCATTCAACGACAGTATGACGTAAGCCCGATTCTAGAGCAGAACAAGATAATTCGAGACTCTGGCGCAGGCGTTACCGGCGAGAACAGGCTGGTAGGGCGCATTCCTATGTTTATGGTTACCGAGTGGATGAAGGAAGCAGGCGTTGCCTTAGATGACAATGATGCGAGAAAAGACATTATTCGCAAAAAGATGATGTCTGGCGACTTTGATAAATTTCGAGTGTGGGATGGGAAATTCTAATGACCGAAAAAACCTTAAAGTATTTCAAGCTATCGGATTTTGATTGCCAGCAAACTGGTGAAAACGAAATGGATATAGGGTTTTTGTGCAAATTAGACAGCTTGCGAGAAGCTTGCGGGTTTCCATTTATAGTCACTAGCGGTTATAGGTCTCCAGATCACTCCCTGGAGCGCTCTAAGCCAAATGGAGGCGGAACACATACCAAAGGTATAGCTGCGGACATAAGGGCTCTAAACGGCTCTCAGCGCTATGAAATACAGCGCCACGCATATGCTTTAGGTTTTAGTGGCATTGGTGTCCATAGATCGTTTGTACATCTGGATATTAGAGATACCACGCCAGTGTCATGGTGCTATTAGTATTTCTTTTTTTTAGTTACTTTTTTTCCTGACTTTTTTGCAGCCTTTTTAGCGGCAGCCTGGCCTTCTTTTGTGTACGGATAGTGCTTTTTGCCGACTTTAGGCATGATTTACTCCTACCATTTTGTTTTATTAGACCAATAAGCCGCTGACATCTTGCCCTTTTCTATGTTGCTACTGTGCCGGGCTTTAAATGATTTGCGCCTTGCTGCTGCCGCGTCTGATTCGCCTTTTGTTTTAGGAGATCCAGACACGCCCTGCTGCCCAAATCGAATGGTCTTTGTTTTACCATTCTCTTTTGCCACGACAACGTGGCTTTTGGTCTTGTGGCCTGGAGTTCGCTTTGGCTTATTGTAAGCGCTGACACCTGCGTTTGTAAGCTTGCTATCTTTTTTCTTCATACCCCGATTATACCACAACCTGAAATTAGGGCAAAAAAAAGACCCCGCTAGGAGTCTTTCGTTAGGTCTTCTTTTGCTATCGCTGCCAACCCAAGAAGCACCACTGTAATACCATACCAAACCATCTTTAAACCCTCTGTAATTATTCCCCCTAGAAAGTGTGCAAAATGCCAACTTATTCGTAGGGAAAAGTGCCTTAATTGAGGGGCGGATTTTACAGCAATCAGGTGTGATAGCTAATGGCTTATATTCATTGGTTTCATACCATAAATGATATGCGGTTACTCATGCTCACTATCAAACTCAAAATAATCATGAAAGCCATTCATTATGTATTGCTCAATGCAGTCCTTTATCGTCTCTTCATCAGGTGTATCAGTGTGCTTGTGCGCCCTAAGATAACCCGCGTCTGTACCTTGCTCGACTATCTGCTCTATCAGTTTATAAATTTTAATTCTCATTTCGATACTCCAGTTCATCTTGCATAACTTTGTACATAGCTGGGCGCATGGTTGCCTTCTGAGTGTCTAGGCAAGCATGCAAGTGCTCTGTTTCCATTCTAGCAATTGTGACATAACTCAAAGGCTGGCCACCCTGCTTACCATAAGTGCCCCATTTGAGAACTAGCCTTATCGATTCGTGGTCATCGTCTGACATAAGAGTAAGCACCTCTTCATCGCCGTGGGCAGAGCGCCTAACATATTCTAAACCACCATCCAGCATATATTCTTTGCCGTTGGCATCCATATGGGTTACATAGTCGTGACCATTCTTGGATTCAAGTATTGTGCCATCAGGTGTACGCATCTTACTGCAAAGTATCTCTGCCATTTGGTTTGCCTATTGTTTATTTTAAGGTGTATTGCACCGTATATTAGACATTTTTTAAACTAAAAGGCCCGTTTTATACCACAGGTGGGCCAATCCTGCCACTAAGCGCGAGGACGCTAGGTATTGTTAAAAAGGTAGCTCATCGTCAAAGCTAATATCTGCAGTTGCCTGAGCTGGCGCTGGCGCCTGTGCCGGTGTCGATCCTGCGCCGACATAACCCAACTTTGCATCCAGTATTGCAATAGAATTTATAGGTCCATTCTTTCCCTGGAAAGTCTTAATCTGACAGCCAGAACCGCTTATTTCAATTACAGACCCTTCAACAAGCGCTCCAGTATAAAATTCTGCCTGGTTACCTGCTCTGGCAAATATCACAGCTTCGTAATTAGTGTACTCTTGGGCTTTAGTTTCGCGGTTGTAAAACTTGACGCCTAATCTAACGCCAAACCCTGTGCTGTCGCCAGCTTGAAATTGGTTAGCTGCTCGGTTTAATTTACCTGTTATTGATACGCTCATTTTTCTTCCTCATTAGGATTGTAGTTTTTTACTAGCTTCCAGTACGAAAGCAATTGTTTAAACATCGCAAGATGCCGGACATGTGAATCTTCTGGCCAGACGTACCCGCAAACTATAGTTGGGTCTTTTCGGTCAATAAATACCGAAATTCTTTCCGGGTTAAGAAAGTTTACGCCAGCAGCATATGCAGACAACTGCATGCCATGCTCATCATACACTAATTTTGACCCGTCAGAATCTTCTGTAAGACCGTCTTTTGTTTTAAAATCCACAAAAACACCAGACTTACTACGCAAATCCATTTTGCCGCCAAACCCTAAGCGGCTTGTAAATGATTCTTCAGCCAGCCAAGTCTCGCCAGGACATAAAACCTCCAAATAATCACGCACATGGCAATACGCATCATTATTACTTCTGCCCTTAAAGCCCATTTCAATTAATGCGTGGATTTCAGTGCCACGCTCAGCAGCTTTTTTCCCCGCCTGCCTTGATTGCCATTTAATTCTTGATCTAAATTCATCAAGCGTTTCGCTATTGTGTTGCTCAAGAGTTGTAGCTGCCAATACTGCTTGATCAATCTTCCAGTTTTCTAACGCTGGCTTGGCTGCAATCCCTAGTATAGTAGTCACAGACGGAACCAAGTTTAATTTCCTGGCATCCCTTAGCGTTGTGTTGCGTTCAGCCCCGTTAGCTCCAATAATAGTGTAAGCCGGGTTGCCCTCTTTATCATACCAGTGGCCTGATTCAGCTACATATTTATTCATTTTGGCACCGCCCAAGATGGCAAGTTGTTTGCAGAGGCACCTTTCAAGTAATACAAGTATCGACCAACACCCCAGCGAACTGCTGACCGCTTAAAAGCTCCAGAAATACCGCCTTTGTCGCCTTCAATTTTAGTGTCGCCAGACCCATCTGCCTTGGTAACCCACTCGCCTTCCACCCTTATAGAGATGTAGCAAATAATTCTTCCGCTACATTCCTCGTAACGATCTTGCCAGTTTTCAATACCAACCACATCATCAAGACGTTTCATTACATCTCTAGCATTAAGGTACGCTAAGTCAGCACCGCCTTGTTTTCGCCAGCTTAAAGTTTTTGGGTTAAACGGCTCTTTTAAAGCAGCCTGAACTGTTGCCCATGGATTTGTTTCGCTCATGATAATTCCTCGATCTCAGTTAAGTGTGATTGCCTTTCAGATTCATTGTACAAAGATCCATACGCCAAATAATAACTGTCAGGCATATTATCTCGCGCAGGCAGGTGATCGTAAAAGTCTAGCTCAGCCATGCGAGCATAGAAAGTGTTGAAGTCCATAAGGTCGGATACAGTAAAATTTTGCATTATGGTGTGGCCGATAAAGTGGCCGATAAAGTGGCAATTGGGTACATGATTATTCCTCGTTTTTAGTTAGTTCTCGAACTTTACGCTATAATCTGCAAATGCGCAACCAATCATTTAAATAAACTTATTAAGGGTTAATGTTGCCATCTTTGGTTACTAAGGGTAAGATGTCACTTCACTTAACAGCTAGGAATAATCATGGTTTTTAACATTAAGCAGGCTATACGAGTTGCAGGCGCAGTACACAATTTAACAAATGCTGAGCTTTCCGGGGCCGCACAACTTAGGCCGCAGCAACTTTCCTTTATGAAGAGCGGTCAGTCAAACCCAAACATTAGAACCCTGTCTAGAATCAGTGATGCACTGGGAATACCTTTGAGCGAGTTTATTGCCTATGGTGAAAGTTATGGAAAATAAGAAGTCGTATTATGCAATTATCCCCGCAAGCGTTAGGTACGACAAGCGCGTTACTCCTATGGCTAGACTTCTTTATGGTGAGATTACTGCACTGTGTAACGAAAAGGGTTACTGCTGGGCTTTCAATGAGTATTTTGCTGAACAATACGATTGCTCTACAAGATCAATTACTAAGTGGATTGGCCAGTTAAGCGATTGCGGCTACATTCAGACTCAATTGAAGTATCGTGACGGCACGAAGCAGGTTGAGAGGCGATACATTAGATGCGTCCAGGCGTCAGTAGGTGGTGAAGATGTGTTCACTACCTCTGGAACGATTGTTCATGACCCTATAGAAAAAATGTTCCCCACTCCCCTGAACGAATCTTCTAGGTTAATACTACAAACTAATACTACAACTAATACTACAGTGGTGAAGAAGAAGCATCCCACAAAAGAAGAGGTTCAGGAGTATTGTAATTCTAGGGCTAACGGAATTGATGCCGATCATTTTGTTGATTACTATTCGACTCGCGGCTGGAAGACTAAAGGTGGTAACCCGGTGACTGACTGGCAAGCTTGCGTAAGAACCTGGGAGCGCGGAGACAAGCTTAAAGCGCAAACAAAACAAGTAAAGGCAAGCGATTCTATCCGGTCGCGGGGAATCATCGCAGACGCACACGACAGGAGCTGGGCATTATGAAACACACTAATTTTTATCAACCTAAAAAGAATGCTTCTAATGATCGCAAAAGGCATTGGTTTGAATATGTCGGCGAAAATTACCTTAGATTTGTCAACGGCGAGCGCTACAGCTACAAATGCATATCCGCTGCAACAGGCATTCAGACGGAATCGTTAAGAACCAGGTTAAGGTCTGAAAACCTTGATAAAAAAGATGGATCTAAATGGGTGGTTACTCGTCATACGTTAAGGACAGCTCAAGAAAGGGCATTTGCTAAGCCAAAACAAGCCAATAAAACTGATGAAGAGCGAGCACTCAAGATCAATAGGTGTGAAACACTTTCTGAGATTTTGTCAAACAAATGGTTAAAGGTGAAATTATAATGGGCGAGCGAGTTACGGTAAACAGCGACAAATCCCTTGGCACGTTTATGGCTAGAGTAGCAGAACTTCACGCATCAAGTGGATGGGTAACGTATTCTTGGGCAACGGGCAAGACTAGGTCTAACAACCAAAATTCTGCAATGTGGAAATACTTTGGCCATGTAGCGGAGGGTTTAAACAGAATTGAAATCCCTTGTTACATTAGCTCTCCAATGTTTAAAACAGGCATTGAGGTAGAATGGACCAAGGATTTAGTTTCCAAAATGTGGCTTGCAGTCCAGGAAGCAGTTGCCCCTGGTACTGGAGATTCAACCAGAAAATGCCCAAAAGACAAAGTTTCTAGTATTTATGATATTATAAACAGGAAATTAGTTGATTTAACAAATGGGCAAGTTAATGAGCCATTTCCAGCGATACTTGATTACCCTGAAAAGGCAAAGAAACATGGCTAAAAAAACATTAAGAGCGCAGTGCTTAGAGGCCATACAACGCCTTGTAAGGATGAAAGCGGCCAATGATGATGGAATGGTAAACTGCGTGTCATGCAACGCTTACCTTCATTGGAAAGATGCGCAGGGAGGGCATTACATTGCCAAAGGTAGTTCATCCTATTGGGCTCTTGAAGAAGAGAACGTCCACCCTCAATGCGTAGGGTGCAACATATTTGGGATGTCTAGAGGGAGCGCTGAAGGTCAATATACACTCTGGATGATTGATTACTATGGCAAAGAATTTGTTGAAACCATGCATCGAGACAAGCGCAAATTAAAAAAGCTTTACGCAGCAGATTATCGAGAATTGCTTGAGTCTATGAAAAACAAAATGAAAATTGAAGAGAGCCGGTTATTATGAATTTAACTATTGAGTCAAAATACGAAAAATACGATGTTGGCCAACTGATAGATTTAACCCACCATTTCGGATTCATTGACGCAAAACAAAGAATCTACAATATTGTTCAATCTATTGTTTCTGGGTTAGCTAAGCCATGCGAAGCAATAGAAGAAATTAATTCTATAGGGATTGAGATTCAGGATATGATATTTGAACTGATAAAACCTATTGATGAAGAACAATTACAGTTGCTTAATCCAATGTTTGATGTAGAATAGTAGTCGTGCAATTTTGCACATAACCATGCCTCATTCACATGGTTAGGCTTGGGCGGCCTACGGTTGCCTAGCGCCAGTTGATTGTTATTCCCCTTTGGCCCTGTTAACGCAGGGTCTTTTTTTTGCCTGCTTACATAACCTTTTTGCATAAGCATATGCGTTTAAGTTCTTAGACGGTAACAGTTACTGGTGTATAATAGAACCTCACTAAAGGGGATTTACATCATGACAACAGCAGCTAACGTTACAGCTAAGAAAGGCGACACAATATTGCGCGTATCTCAATGTGGAACTACACGGGAAGAGACAGTTGTTAGCTGGGGCAAAAAACGCGCCACCCTAGTCGGGTCTCGTTACGTAGGGACAATCTGTGAACCTAGCAAGCGATACCACTTGTATCTCGAAAATGGAGAAATAGTTCACGAGTGGCCAATAGAGCGCATGACTTGCCACTACAGAAACATTTAATCTAACCGCCCCCTTCGGGGGGCAACTAAGGGGAAACAAAATGAAAATGCAAGATTTTATATTCCACTGGGAATCGGGCGGTTTTAATACTGTAATGGCTGAGACATTAGAGGAAGCCAAAATAAAGATAATAGAGAAGTGGGGCAACCACGGGAGACTCGTGCCGCGCATGGATACTGTTAAAGCGGTATCTCAAAAAGAACTCAATAGTTGGTACAGCCAATTTGATTAGTGGGGTTGCATGGTAACAGTTACTCGGTTACAATGTAACCTCACTAAAGGGGAAAGAAATGAAACACTCATTAAGTTACAGCCAGCTAAACCAAATCGACCAAGCTGCTGAATTCAAAAAAGACAACCGCATGGGCATTATTGCCGCTGTGGTTTTATTATCACTGTATTGCATGGCTTCAACCATGGAATTCAACGACTGCCTCAAGGGGATATGCTAATGACTGATTCACTACCTGAATTTAAACGCTGGCTTTCTAATGCGCTAATGGCTTACAAGCCTTCATACAAGCATTTTACTGGGGATTTTATCGATTACAC
>Ga0209815_1000872_pt1 | contig 21255 bp, 28 predicted proteins | sample CoawatmetaG00DNA_FD_187507 | JGI IMG/M metagenome (GOLD analysis project Ga0209815, IMG submission 187507) | Marine microbial communities from the West Antarctic Peninsula - Coastal water metaG002-DNA (SPAdes) (version 2) | ecosystem: Environmental > Aquatic > Marine > Coastal ...
TAATTGTTAATAACTTTAAAAAATAAGTGAGTCAGGATTTTCCTGGTTCACTTTTTTTGTTTATATTTACATATAACAAATAATCAAACACTATATGGAATTAAAAGAATTACAAATCTTATTAGAACGAGCAGCAGATAATATTAGATATGCTCAACCACAGGATGAAACACAATGGGCATACAACGAAGGTATGGAAGATCTTGCAATCGAATTAGAAAACTTAATAAATAATAAAAACAAATAAACAAACTATGGCTATTTCACACAAACACCCCTGGGAATTTAAACAAGAAGCAAAAATCGTAGAAAACCCATCTAAAGAAGAATTTGCTGAAATTCACGCAAGAGCAGTTAAAAACAATGAAAAGGAGATAGTTAGATCGCCATACACATTGATAGACGGAATTCCTCATAAATTTTGTGCAAAAAGAGGATGGGTAGCTTTAACTAAAATGAGTTAAAAACTAGAAACATTCCAATATTTATTAGTATAATAACCAAACACGAAAAGAATGAAAAGTATATTAGAAGAAGCAAATGATATTGTAAATAACCGAAGCGAAGAAGCAGATAGAGCTTACGGCCCTTTTTCAGAAGGAATGGATCGAGCTGCAATGATCTTTCAAGGAATGACAGGATTTGAAGTAACAGGAGAACATATGTATAAAGCGTTAGTTGCCCTTAAATTCTCTAGAGAATCATATAATCACAAGCGTGATAATCTATTAGATGCGGTTGCATATATCCAAGGACTAGATAACTATGTTAACGACAATAATAATATTTAAAATAAAAACAAATGGCAAATATAGATAATGAATGCAAAGATCTAGAAGTTAAAGATTTCTATGATAAATCAACAACACACTTAGAAGATATCATGTCTCATCAAAAAAACATGCAAGAGAAAACGTATGGTTTTAACTTTGAGGATATGACAATTAGAGAAATCATGGATTTCTGGCATGTTAATACGCACGCTGTTGTAGATGAAATTCATGAAATGACTGATGCCCTTGGAGGTATTAAAGATGGAAGTGGAAACGCGGTATGGAAATACTGGAAAAAAGACTTCACAAAATATAATACATTAAAGATTTCTGATATGTCTGAAGGAGACAAAAAAGAATTGTATATGGAATGGGTAGATATTCTACACTTTTTTATCAATTATGCTGCTTCAATTGGATTAGATGCTAAAACAGCATACAACTACTACTTCGCAAAAGCTGAAGAGAATGTTCAACGCCAGAAAAACAATTATTAATGATATTAGATATCGAACAAAGAGAAAAAGACATTATTGTATCTTATTATGATAAGGAAGGAAAGGTAGCTTACAAGCAATATCCAATCGCCCAATTCCAAAACTGGTATATATGTGGTGAAAATGAGAAAGGTGTAAGTACTGATTTTAAGAATTGGGATGGTCGTCCAGTAAAATTAGGATACGCCCGCCAATTCAATAAGTTCTCTCTTAATTATTTTATTGATGGTTTACCAGCAAGAGATAAAGAAGAAATCTTAGCATACAATATGCCTAAAACATATTTTGTCGATATTGAAACTGAAATTGTTGATGGATTTCCAAAAGCTGAAGAAGCTAAAAGTAGAATTCTTTCATTCTCAATTATCACGCCAGAACGTAAAGCAATTGTATTAGGATTGGAAGATATGGATTCTAAAAGTATTAAGAAGATCCAAGACGATACTAACGAGTACTTCAAAGACCTTGATATGGATTGGGAATTTAAATACCATAAGTTCAATACGGAATATGATATGGTATATACGTTCCTGATGAAGTTCTTGCCTAAATTCCCAATGATGACAGGATGGAACTTTATTAACTATGACTGGCAATATATCGTTAATCGATGTAAAAGATTACAGATAGATATATCAGAAGTTGGTATGACAAAGAGCGTTGATAGAAAGGACAGTAGACCTTTACATATTGGAATCTTAGATTACATGCAGTTGTATGATAAATATGATCGTAGTGTGAAAGTAAAAGAGTCTAATTCACTTGATTATGTTTCAGGTCAAGTATTAAACTTAAAAAAGATTAAATATACTGGAGGATTACAGGATTTATATAGAGACAACTTCGTTAAATATATCTACTACAACGTAGTCGATTCAGTTTTAGTCTATTATATTGACCAAAAGCTAAAGTCAATGGAAGTTCTATTAACTCTAGCAAATATTACACAGATGCCTTTATATAAAGCAGCTTCACCAGTGGCAGTTACTGAATCCATTATGGCAAGAAAACTTGCAGAACAAGGAATGAGAATTGGAACTGAAAGAAAGGAAGATGGCGAAAAAGACGGTCAATATGTAGGAGCTTATGTTAAGGAACCAATCTTAGGATTTTATGAAGGTGTAAGTGCATTTGATTTTGCTTCACTATATCCTTCAATAATGAGACAGTTTAATATTTCACCAGATGCATTTATTGAACAAGTACATAAAAGTGAAGTAGCTAAACGAAGAGAAGACACTAACGTTATTGTTTGTGATAATGGTGTAGTTTATTCGAAAGAAGATTCTATCCTTAAAAAGATTCTAGGAGATCTATATGATCAGCGTAAGGATTACAAGCAAATGTCATATGAGTTTTTTACAAAGGCTGACAAATTAAAGAAAAGATTATCATAATATCTTAAAGGTAACGGGAACTATTTATTTGTAATAGAAATATATAATATCTACAAATTAATAAGGTCTTTAAACAAGGCCTTTATTAGCCTATAAAGAAAATTAAATAGAATATAAAAGATGAGCAACTCTAAATTATTTAAAGAGAGATTAGAATATAAACCTTTTGAATATCCTGAATATTATACAGAAGGTTGGTTAAAACAAATGCAAGCATTTTGGTTACATACTGAAATTTCAATGCAAGGCGATGTTAAAGATTGGAATGAAAACCTAACACCATCAGAAAAGAACTTAGTTGGAAATATCCTTTTAGGATTTGCACAAACTGAATGTGCTGTTTCAGACTACTGGACAGGAATGGTTACTAAATGGTTTCCAAAATGGGAAATTAAACAAATGGCAATGGCATTTGGTTCCCAAGAAACAATACATGCGACTGCATATTCATATTTAAACGAAACATTAGGACTTGATGATTTTTCAGCATTCTTACATGAACCTGCAACTGCAGAGAAATTTGAACACTTAACATCAGTTGAAGCTGATTGGACTCATGAGGATTTAGAAACAAATCCAAAGGCTAGAAAACAAGTTGCAAGATCATTGGCAATCTTTTCAGCATTTGCTGAAGGAGTTTCATTATATTCATCGTTTGCAGTATTATACTCTTTCCAAATGAGAAACACATTAAAGGGTATTGGACAACAAATGAAGTGGTCAGTTAGGGATGAATCCTTACATTCTAAAATGGGATGTCAGTTATTTAGACAAATGTGCACGGAATACCCTGAGCTACACGAAGACGTTAAGAGTGACGTTCTTAGAGCTGCAGAGCTTATGGTTGAAATGGAACACAAATTCATTGATATGATATTTGAACAAGGTGATTTAGAAAACCTTAAAGCAAATGATCTAAAACAATTTATATTAAAAAGAACAAACGAAAAGATTGCTGAACTAGGATATACTAAAGGACCATTCATGGAATACGATGAAGATTCTGCAGGTGAACTAGATTGGTTTTATCATTTAACAGGAGGAACAACACATACAGATTTCTTTGCAGTAAGACCTACAGATTATTCTAAGGCTGGTGAAGATGAGAACTGGGACGAAGACGAATTATTTTAAAACATTATAAACTATGAGTAAAGAAATTAAAAACCAAGGAGCGGAACTTGGCTGGGAATTAGGAACTGATTTTCCAACATGGGCAAATACAGAAATATACGTTAAGACAATTAGTAACGGATATTTATTGCCAAATGAAACACCTAAAGATGCATACTGGAGAGTAGCAACTACAGTTGCAAAAAGATTAGATAAACCAGAATTAGCAAGTAAGTTTTTCGACTATATTTGGAAAGGTTGGTTAAACCTAGCAAGCCCAGTGCTTTCAAATACAGGAACAGAGAGAGGATTACCAATCTCATGTTTTGGTATTGATGTCGCAGATTCTATATATGATATTGGAAACAAGAATTTAGAATTAATGTTACTTGCAAAACACGGTGGTGGTGTTGGAGTAGGAATTAATCAAATTAGACCAGCTGGTGCTAAAATTACAGGAAACGGAACAAGCGATGGTGTATTACCATTTGCTAAAATATTCGATTCAACTATTCTTGCAACTAGCCAAGGTTCAGTTAGAAGAGGAGCATCGAGTGTTAATATAGATATTGAACATGATGATTTCTGGGAATGGTTAGAAATTAGAGAGCCAAAAGGAGATGTAAACAGACAATGTTTAAATTTACACCAATGTGTTGTAGTTTCTGATGGATTTATGCAAAAGGTGAAAGCTGGAGATAAAGAAGCAAGAAAAAGATGGACATCAGTTATTAGAAAACGTAGATCTAGTGGAGAACCATATATAATGTATAAAGGAAATGTAAACAATGCAAATCCAGAAGCTTATAAGCAAAATGGTCTTAAAGTTTACATGACAAACATTTGTTCTGAAATTACACTACACACTGACGAATCACATTCATTTGTATGTTGTTTAAGTTCTTTAAACTTGGCAAAATATGAAGAGTGGAAAGATACTGATTTAGTTTATACTGCTACTATATTTTTAGATGGGGTTCTTACGGAATTCATCAATAGAGCAAAATACATGAGAGGTTTTGAAAACAGTGTAAGATCTGCAGAAAAAGGCAGAGCATTAGGATTAGGAGTTTTAGGATGGCACACTTATTTACAAGATAAGAATATCCCATTTGATTCTTTATCAGGTCAATTTGAAACAAGAAAGATATTCTCTCAAATCAAAGTTGAAAGTGAGAGAGCAAGTAGAGATTTAGCAACAGAATACGGTGAGCCATTATGGTGTGTTGGAACAGGAATGAGAAACACACACTTAAGAGCTATTGCACCAACTGTTAGTAATTCTAAACTAAGTGGAAACAATTCACCAGGTATTGAACCATGGGCAGCAAATGTTTTCACAGAACAAACTGCTAAAGGAACATTTATTAGAAAGAACCCAACATTAGAAGCAGCATTAGATTCTATTAGTAAAAATACTAAAGCAACATGGGATCAAATCCTAAGAGATGGTGGAAGTGTTTTAGGACTAGATTGGATTGGAGACTATTACGTACAGACAGGTACTAAATCTGATCATGCAGGCGGATTAGGAAAGCCAATTACTAAAAAACAATTAGATAAATTAACACAACTGGTTCAAAAGGATTATATTCCAATGGAAAATGTTTTCAAAACGTTTAAAGAGATTAATCAATTAGAACTTGTAAAACAAGCAGGTGTAAGGCAGCAATACGTTGATCAATCAGTAAGTTTAAATTTAGCCTTCCCTACAGAAGCAGAACCTAAATTTATTAATCAAGTTCATTTAGAAGCGTATGATCAAGGTATCAAAACCTTATACTATATGAGAACTGAATCAGTATTGAGAGGAGATATAGCAGCACAGGCAACCGATCCGGATTGTCAAGCATGTGATGGATAAAAACTAAAAATAGCCAACCTGAAACACGGTTGGATTTTAGGACCGTTTTAGTTAACGGCACGGGGTAAGAAAAGGTTCGCTACTATTCTTACCCCATTTTTATGTAGATATATAAGTATATGAAATTTAACGATAGAGATTTAGATAGAATTATAGAAATGGCATGGGAGGATAGAACTCCTTTTGAAGCTATTGAATTTCAATTCGGTATTAAAGAGAACGATGTTAGAAAGATAATGAGATCTAACATGAAAGAATCTAGTTTTAAATTATGGAGAGAAAGAGTCAAAGGTCGTAAGACTAAGCACTTAAAATCTAATCCATCTACAAGATTTAAATCACAAAATCAAAAATAGATATGAAACACATAAAATTATACGAAGAGTTTATTAACGAAGCGACTAGCGGTGAATTAATAAAACCAAAGAGAGGTAAAATTACACAGTTTAATCATAAGAAATATCCAGAATTATCTGGAGAATTCTTTGACTTGATCTCAACAGCATACGCTGCAATTGGAGGACATGCAAAGATTAAATCTCCGGAAGATGTTTTCGCAGATCCAGATTGGAATTATTGGGAAGGACTAGATATTCACGGAGATGAAGATTTCGATATGGTAATGTTTGGTAAAAAAACTAGATTTGGTGTAAAGTATTCAGGAGTTGGCCATGACGGAAGTTCACCAGCAAAGAGAGAATACATAGCAGCTCGAGGTAGGGATCTTAATAAGTTAGGATTTTACATTGAAGTTTCAGGTAAAATAGCAGAGATATTATTAGATTCATATAATGTACCTGTAGTTAGTAATGAAGATGAAGTTGAAAAAGTATTAGGTAAAAAAGTAGATTGGATCGGAATAAAAGAAGGATCACCCGGAACAGGATGGTATTCTAGAAAGTTAGGTGGTAAAATGCACGACAAGATATTATTAGGAAGACCTAAAATTTAAAAAATTAAAAATAAGTGACATAAAGTTTTTTTATGTCGCTTTTTTTGTTTATATTTACATATAACAAACAAATAAGATAACGATGAAAATAGCTTACTTACATGGATTAGAATCCACAATCGATCAAAAGGATCCAAAGATTCAATTTTTAAATAAAAGTTTTGAAAAGGCGTATATGCCATCTATAAACTATAAGGATAATAAAACTTTTGATAAGTTATACAAGAACATTAAATCATTAAATCCAGATCTTATTGTAGGATCTTCAATGGGAGGATATGTTTCTTATTTAATTGGAAGCAAATTATCAATTCCAGTTCTTTTATTTAATCCAGCAATGATTGGTAGGACATTCGATCCTGTTGTTGATGATTCAGGTTTAAAAAAGACTAGAATCGATATACGATTCGGTAAAGGTGATTCAGTAATTATAGGAAAGGACGTTAGATCTTTCTTTAAAGAGAACGGAGTATCGTATAATCACACAGGATATGACGGAGGACACAGAGTTCCCACTGATGTATTTATTAATAGTATTAAAGAAGTGCTAGGAATGAATGAGATATATAATAAAACAGAAAACAGTCAACTTAAAATGAAACACATTAAACTATTTGAAGATTTCACAAGAGAAACTCAACACGAACAAGATTTTGCAGGGATGCAAGCTGATAAACTTGGAATAACAAGAGAAGAATACACTGCTCATTATTTAAGTGAAGCAAAAGCAGTATCTGCAAAAAACGAACCTTTCAAAGTAAAGGGAATAGGATTTACATACACTGAACAACAGGGTAAATTTTATGGAGCTTATTTATATGATGTTGCAAAAACATCAAACGTAAATCATAAAGTTAAATTTGGATTAGACGAAATACAGTCTTTTCTAAAATCTATTAAAATCACTGATGAAGTACCTTATTATTATGAAGAAAAAGAATTAGATGCTTTATGTAAACAAATAGCAAAAAAAGGTATTGTATGTGATCATGATGACGCAATGGATATATCTTAATATTAAAACTAATTAAAACTAATTATGAAACACATTAAACTATTTGAAGCCTTCTTAAATGAAGCAGTTTCTTTTGATAAAAAAGGAATCAAAGCTAAATTAGAAGATAAAGTTAGAATCGCTAAGATCGCCGTTGAAAAATGGGGCGGTAGTTATAAAAAAACTTTAGCAGAAGTTGAAGCAGCTGCAAAATCTGGTAAGTTACCAAGTTATAGAGAACCTTTAATGGTCCAAGGTGACGAAAAACAAGATGCATATGATATATTCCAAGGAAGAAATGCTAATCAATTAGCAGAAAAGATTTCTAAAGTAATTAAGAAATATAAGAAATATGAAGTTGATCAATCTTCAACTGGCGCAGCTGGCGGATGGTCTGGTTCAATGAGATCTACTGTAGGTGGAGAAATTAAAGGTCGGGCAAACTTTAATCCAGGTGGTAGAAGAGATTTCTTAATCGCAGTAACATGCGGTAGCGGTATCGATTCAAAGATTAAAGACAAGATGTTCCAAGAAATATATGAACTAATGTTTGTATTAGATCAATATAACTCATCGGACGGCGGTATTATGTTTGATCATTCATCAGGAACTAACTATGACACGATTGGATTAACTAACGATAGTTATCAATTTAGTAACGGTAGTCAACTAATGCAAATAATGAATACATAAATATAAAATAATTATGAAACATATAAAAGTATTTGAACAATTTGTATCGGAAGCAAACAATATCTCACAAGAAGGTTACTCGTTAAATCAATTAGCAGATGGTCAAATTGGAGGAGTTCTAGCTACTGAATTTCAAAATGAACATGATTTAGATATCGATGATATCACAAGAGCTATTACTCACACTAAAGAAATTACTAGATACGAACTTAGAGATATTATTAATGGTACTGCTCCAAAATCAAAGATTAAAAGTTTTTTAAAACAATATACAAAATAATAAAAATAAAGTAACTATAATGAAAAAAGTACAATTATTCGAAAATTATATAAATGAAGCGGCATCTTTTGATGTATTAGTTAATGAGCCTTTTGATATAAAGGACGAGAAAAAAGCACAGAAGCAATTTAAGATTGACGCGAAACCTATCACAATGGTAGATGCTGATGGAGAAATTACAGAAGATATGACGGATGTAACTGTTGTTTTTAGTAATGGGGATTCTGCAAGCTACACATGGGAGCAAAACTTCGGTAACTCTAGTAATATGGTTATTTCACCAAAAGGATCATCAGATATTGACGTTACTAATCAAATAGAGAACTATCTTGGTTCAACAGGTACTGTTATTGGAGATATTGGATTAATCTATAAAGATTGGAAACTAGGAAAAATCAAATAATAATATGAAACATGTAAAACTACACTAAACCAGGACTTCAATCCTGGTTTTTTTATTTTTGAAACTTTTTACTTATTTTGTTTATAATACCTAAATATAATTAACAAATCTAAAAAGTATGAAAATTACAATTAACAAAGTAGATCAAAACAGTTTCACTAGCTTTATCAACAGATTAAAAGTTATTGACTCATTCGTTTACTTTAAAATTAAAGACGGTGTAGTTCAAGCTTCAGCTTACTTACCACAAAGAGATGCTGTAAAGCATCACAGAGTTCCAGTTGAACACATGTTCCAAATTGCTGAACCAATTACAACTGAAAAAGAATTAAAGATCGCTTTCTTTGATGCAACTAAATTAACAGATGCATTCAAGCAATTCGAATACGATTCTATTCAAGGTGAAATTGAATTCATCGAAAACGCAGACGATTTTGTAGCAACATCATTTAGAATTTTTAATGATGAATTAGAAATTAACCTTGCATGTTCAGAACCATCTTTAGGATATAAAGATCTTACAGATTCTCAAATTGCAACAATTTTTAATGTTGAAGAAGCAAACTATAAGTTTGACATGGATCTATCTACATTAAATAAAGTTAAAAGCCTATTCGGATTAGATAAAGAAGAAACTTTCTCTATCGAAGCAAATGGAAAAGGAGTTAAATTAACTGGAAATACTTACAACATGTTAGTTACCCCAGACTATGATGGAAAAGCAGGTGGAAAGGTTACACTATTTAAAAAATACTTAAATTTATTAGACAAAGAAGATTATACAGCTAATGTAATGGACAATAGAGTCGTGTTAAGATCAAATGAATCTGAAACACTATTAACAATAGCAACTTGTCAAACAGCTGAATAACATATGTCGGATATAACACAACTACTAGAGAAGCCAGAATCTGAGCTTAGTGATGCTGAAACAAGGGACCTTATTGAACACTATTCAATGATGTCTGCGAAATACACAGCGTATGAGCAAGCAGTTAAAGTAACATTAAACTCGATTTATGGTGCCTTTGGGAACAAATGGTTTCACTTCTTCAATTTAGATATTGCAGAATCAATTACAATACAAGGCCAAGGAGCAATCCTTTATTCTGAGAAAATATTGAATAAGTACTTTCAAGATTTCTGGATGAAAGATACCGCAGTACATGAGTACTTTAATATTAAGGTAGTTAATAAACTTGTAAAACCATCAGTTGTTTATATCGATACAGATTCTTGCTATGTTCAGTTTGAGGAAATGTATGAATCTATTGAATGGCTTGGAGAAAAGCTAACAATTGATAAGTTCATTATGAGACTATACAATTTTAGAATCAAAGACTATATTACAAAGTGTATGGCAAAGTACGCTGAAACAACAAATACAGATAATTTCTTGTATTTTGATTTAGAGACTATTGCATATTCAGGTATTTGGTTAGCTAAAAAGAAATATTTACAAAACATAGCCTGGGAAGATAAGCTTGATGAAGAAGATAGATATCCAACCTTATCTAAAATAAAAACGATAGGGTTTGATACTATTCAAAGTTCAACACCAGCAGTGGCTCGTAAGCATTTAACAGAAGCACTTAAATTAGTATTGTCTGAAAAACCAACATCCGATCTTCTTAAGAAATTAGTAGAGTATTTGAAAAAATGTAAGAAGGAGTTTAAGCTAGTTGACGTTGATCAGATTGCATTTAACAAAAGAACTAATAATATTGAGAAGTATATCGTTGATGACACTATCGAGTTCCAGATTGGTTCTAAGTGTCCTCCTAATGTTAAAGCAGCAGGATTCTATAATTTCTTAATGAATACCAATCCTAAATACAAGAATAAGTATAAAATGATTGGTAACGGAGAGAAGTTAAAGTTATATCACTGTAAACATTCAACTTGTGATATGTTCGCATATATGCCAGGAGATCATCCATATGAGATAGCACCAGAGATTGATTATGAACTTCAATTCGAAAAGAGTGTAATTGATCCTTTAAATAGAGTATTGAAAGCATGTAGTTTACAGACTCTAAATAGAAACTTAATTTATTCAACATCATTATTTTAATATGAAACCAACATTTTACGAAACAGTATCAAGTATTGTTAAATCAACCCCTAATAATATGAGTTTAGGAGATTCAATCAGATCTTTAGTTAATAAGATAGAATCTACAGTATCTACATTAGAAGAACCAAACAATAAGGTTACGAATCAACTAACGATATTTGACGAAATAGAAGAAAGACAACATGAATACAGATCCTAAAAAATTAACTGAAAATTTATCAAAAGAACAATTAATCAAAGTTCAGAAGTATCAAGAAATTCATATGAGATTAAGATTACTTAAATCACAAATGGTAGATATACAAGAAGAAACTCACGATTTAATTACTGAACTTGATAAAATGAGATTAAAAGAAAATAAAAACAAAGACAATGGCTAAAAAAGATTTCACATTTGACGATTTAAACAAACAGCTTGCTGACTTAAACCCGTTAGGATCTGTAATGGATCAATCAAACTTCTCAGAAGTTACAGAATGGATTCATACTGGAAACTATCACTTAAACGCTTGTGTTTCAGGTTCCCTTTTTGGAGGCTGGCCAAACAACAGATCATGTTCAGTGGCAGGCCCTTCAGGAACCGGTAAAACATTCCTTACATTAAATTCAGTAAGGGAAGCAATTAACATGGGTTATAGTATAATCTATTATGATTCAGAAGCAGCAGTTGACAAAGAACAAATGATTAAGTTTGGTATTGATATTACTAAAGTTAATTATCAACCAATGAATACTGTTCAAGACTTTAGAACTTCTATTACTACAATTACGCAGAAAATGCAAGAGATCAAAAGAAACGGAGGTAAAATTCCAAAGCTAATGATTATTTTAGATTCTGCAGGTAACTTAGCAACTAGAAAGGAAATTGATGATGCAGCATCTGGTAGTGAAAAATCAGATATGACTCGTTCAAAGATCTTAAAATCTATATTTAGAATTATAATGACGCCACTTGCTGATTTAAAGATTCCATTTATATTTACAAACCATACATACCAATCACAATCATTTATTCCAATGCAAATTGCAGGTGGAGGAACCGGTCCAGAATACGCAGCATCAATAGTGCTTATGTTAGGAAAGGCTCAGCTAAAAGACGGTGCTGATAAAGTTGGTATTATTGTAACTGCAAAACCTTCAAAGAATCGTTTCGCAAAACCAACTCCAATTAAATTCCACTTGAACTTTAGTGAGGGTATGAATCCTTATGTTGGATTAGAGCAATATGCTACTTGGGATATTTGTGGAATTACAAAGGGATCAATTGAAAAAGGAAAGAAAGTTCCTAAGGCAACTGCAAGAGGATGGATTTGCGAACACTTAGATGAAGCAGTTCCAAATAAAGAATTCTTTACCGATAAAGTATTTACTAAAGAGGTATTAGAAAGAATTGAACTACATATCAAACCTTTATTTAATTATAATTCAGAATCAAGTTCATTAGATATCGAAGAAATGTTAAATGATACGGTAGAATCATAATGAAGGTAGATGTTCATAAAATAACAGAAGATAAATTACCTATAAAATATATACTAGGCGTTCAGGAGAAGTTAGAAGCTTTTCCTGATGCTTTTGATATTTTATACATATTCATTAATGAAGCAGTAAAGCGACCAGATAGACAAAAGGAAACATTTACTCGACATGCTTTAATGAAATACTTTTCTAAAGGAAATCACGATAACGCGTCCGAAGGCCTTAAGAAAGCAATACAACTTGGATTAATAGAACAAACTAAGTTTGAGGAAGGAAAAGAAACATACGAAATAAAAATAAACCCATACATATGATAGCAGTATTTGACGACTTTATAAAAGACGAAACATTATTAAAAGAAATAGCAGAAGCAGGGGATTCATTTTTCTATCCAACTGGACAATATACTTATTGGAAAGGATGGTGGACTAAAGAACCAGAGACTGTTAAACAGAGATTAATTAAATATATTTGGAATGATAACTTACCAATTAACTTAGGTGGGGAATTAGACGGATTCGAACATTGGACAGGTATTCAAAGAGCAGATAAAGACGGTCGTAGAAATTATTTAGAATTACACTTAGATGATGATGTAATGCTTCGTGAAAAGAAAGGTGAGAGAATGTTCCCAGTTTTTGGTTGCGTTTATTATCCAGCAGGTTTTGAATTCGAAGGTGGAGATTTACATATCTATACTGATGGTGAGCAATCAAGCCCGGAGGTTATTAAAACCAAACCAAACAGATTAGTTATTTTTAATCCAGGTTCAGTTATACATGGTGTTGATAAAGTAACAAAAGGAATTCGTGGAGCGATTGCAATCAATGCATGGGCTGATGAACCTTGGTCAGTTGGACAAGGTCATATTACATTAGAATAAGATTGAAACAAATTAACATTTATCTTTATAATTAGTATAAATAAAACAATATATGAAATTCGGACAAGACTTTGAAAAAATCTTTTTTAAACTATCCCTTACTAAGCCAAAATACTTAGAAACTATTAAGAAAGGTTTTTACTCTTCTGATGATATTGATACTTTACACTATTTAGCATCTAAATTCTACGAGAAATTCCACGAAACTCCTTCTAAGGATCAAATGTTAGTTCTTACAAAGAATCCAAAGATCAAAGGTAAAATAGAGGAAGATATCGTTGATATCATATACAGCGTAGATTTAGTTAATTATGATGATGAATGGTTAACATCAACAGCAGAGTCTTGGATTAAATGGAGAAACTTTGATAGTACCTTAATGGATACGATCGAATATGTTAAAACAACTGAAGTTACTCCAGAGAATACAGATTCAATTATTCAAAAGGTAAAGACATTAATTAATGATAGAAACTCTATTGTATTTAATTCAGATATTGGATTAGATTTCTTTAAAGCAGAGGATCACTATAGTGAACAAAGAGTTAAAGTAAGTACTGGATATCATTTTTTAGATAGAGTTCTTAACGGAGGTTATGACAAAGACGGTTCTTTAGTAGTTTATGTAGGAGAACAGAATATTGGTAAATCAATCTTTTTAGCGAATGATGCTGCTAATTTTGTAAAGATGGGAGTTAATACCGCATTCGTTTCTGCGGAGATGGCTGCACATAAGGTAATGAAACGTATCGGAGCAAATATGTTGACAATTCAAATGAATGATTATGAGGAAAAAGCAAAGAACGTAGAATTAATGAAAAGAAAGATTGAAACCGTTGGAGATGGTTTAACACCCCCCGGTCAATTATTCATTAAACAATTTCCAACATCACAGGCAACAGTTACCGATATCGAAGCTTATTTAAAACAAATTGAAGAAGAGCGTAAGATTAAACTAGGTGCAATCGTTATTGATTATATTAACATTTTAGCAAATTATAGAGCACCTAACTCTGAAAACATGTATTTAAAAATTAAGCAAATCGCTGAAGATTTAAGAGCAATGGGAGTAAGAAACGGATGGTTAATAGTTACAGCAACTCAGATTAATAGAAATAACTATAACTCCAGTGATATTGGAATGGGAGATGTTGCGGAATCAGCAGGTCTTTCACACACTGCAGATTTAATGCTTGGAATTATTCAAGATGATATGATGAGAGCATCAAACGAATACTGGTTAAAGATATTAAAGATTAGAGATGGTGAAGGTAAGGGAGTTAAATGTAAATTAGACATTAACTATAATTACATGAGAATAACAGAAACAGACGAAGTGTCTAATTCAAACATACATAGTTTATAATGAGAACAAAAAGAGATAAAATATTCGATAATACTTTCGAAGAGACAGAATACGAATTTGATACATCAATGACATTTGAGTTATCCCCTAGGGTAGTTGATAATAGACCAGAAGAAGATAAAATTGAAGCTAATTTAATAGCTGAGAATATACACTCTTTAATCTCAAACTCTAGATATAAGAAATTTAATGAGATTGATGATTTTCAACAAACTGTTAAATTAAAAAAAATAGACATCAATGAAGTCTATGAATTTATATCAGATGAAACTAGAGACGATCATTCATTGGTTGATGTATTTTCAGAGTTATGTGATTACTTCAATATAAACCCTACTCGTTTTTATCAATCACTTGGTAATAAATTCAAAGAAGAGTTAATAGAACAATTAGATGACAGAACAGACATCTTAAGAAAAAAGAATATAAACAGACTATTTTAGTATGATCGACGGTAAAATCTTAAAAAGACCTGTAAAGAGGATTTGGATTTTAGGTGATATGCACTTAGGCGTAAGATCAAATTCAATGGAATGGCTAGAAATCCAAAAGGATTTTTATGAAAATCAATTTATACCAACCCTCAAAAAGAATGTAAAGCCTGGCGACATATTAGTTCAGGTTGGTGATGCATTTGATAATAGACAAAGCATAAACTTAAAGGTATTACATTATGCTGTAGGTCTTTTTGAAAGACTTGGTGAAATATTGCCAGTTCATGTTATTTGTGGAAACCATGATATATGGGCTAAGAAAAGTAATGATGTTACTTCAATTGATAGTTTAAAATGGATTCCCAACGTTGCTATCTATAAAGAACCTAAAGAATTTAAATGGGCAGATAAAAGAGTATTGTTAATGCCATGGAGAAAGGACACTGAACATGAGGTTGAAACTCTTGCAGAATTTCCACATTCAAATATTGTATTTTGCCACTCGGAAGTAAGGGGTATTAAACTAAATGCAAAGGTTACTAATTTACATGGGGTTGAGGCAAACTCATACGATAATTATATTGCAGTTTACTCAGGGCATATACACTATAGACAAACTAAGGGTAGGTTAAGAATGGTTGGAGTTCCATATCAATTAACAAGATCGGATGCAAACAATGCAAAAGGATTTGATCTCGTTAATTTAGAGACTATGGAAGAGACCTTTTTCGAGAATGACAGATCACCAAAGTTTATTAAAACGTATCTTACAAGTCTTTATAACGTGCCCTTGGGAGAGTTTAAAGATCAAATACGCAACAACTTTGTAGACTTATTCGTACCATCGCATATTGCAGCTTCTAATTCGTTATCTCGATTGATTAATACAATCCAATCTGTTAGTCGAAAGGTAGAACCTAACATATATGAACAAGATACGTTTATCGATAAGGATATGTATGATATGGAAGAAATAGAGGAACTCTATAAAAACTATAACATAATGCATCTTTGTAACATGTATATTGATGGAATGTCTCACGATGATGAAACAAAACTACAGATTAAAGATAGAATAAAGAAATTGCATGATCTATGTGCATATAACTATGATAGCGACCACTAATGAAGATTCAATCAATAGAGTTTAAGAATTTTGCAAGTTATGGTAATTCAATTCAAAAATTAGAATTTGAGGATGATTCCTCTGAGTTATTTCTAACACTAGGTAAAAACGGACACGGTAAAACCACAATTGCTAACGCGATTGTTTATGCGTTATACGGTAAAGTTGAAGGTGTTAAAATGGCAGATTTACCAAACAGAATAAATAAAGAATTATGGGTAAAGATTAATCTACAATGTGGAACTACTGAAGTTAGCATTGAAAGAGGACTAGCACCTGGTAAATTTGAAGTTCGTTTAAACGGGATTGAGTTTGATAAAGCCGGTAAAAGATCTGTACAGGAATATTTGGAAGAGGAAATCTTTGGAATTCCATATCATGTATTCAAAAACATCATTATTCTTTCAGTAAATGATTTTAAGTCATTCTTAACAATGACTAATCATGATAAGAAACAAATTATTGATCGCATGTTTGGTTTCTCTATATTAAATGAGATGCAACGTCAGATTAAAGAAGAACGTAAAGGATTGAAAGTTGACATAGATGTATATGAACGTGAATTAAAATCTATTAACGAGAACATAACATCGGTTAATATGCAATTGAATGAATTGATGGCAGAGTCAAATCAAAAAGACAAGGCAAAAATTCAAGAGTTAAAAGATACTTTAGTTAGATATTCTGAAAACAAGACAAAGTTATCAAATGCACAAAAATCAATAGCTGAAAGTGTTAAAAGTATTAAAACAGATTTAACTGATGCAGGATCTGTAAAAACTTCATTGGAATTTGAATTAAAATCTTTAAAAAACAAATTAAAGTTATACGAAAACAATGCATGTCCTACTTGTGAAAGTCCACTTGAAGGTGAATTCCATATAGATCGTAAGACTGAAATGGAAACTAAAGCAAATGAATTACCTTCTCAAATAGAAGATGCAACTATTAAATTAAAATCTATTAATGATTCTATTGAATCTTTTAGATCTAAGGATATTTTAATTAGAGATAAGGTTTCTACTATTAATACAAACATCAATAACCTTAAGAGAGAATTACTTAAGATTAAAGATTCTTTAGCAAAAGGATCTGATTTCTCTCACATGAAACAATTGATATCTAATTTCGAAACTCAAGAAACTGAAAAGATAGGTGCAAAATCAAAGGTTAATGCAGACTATTATTTCTTAGAAAATCTAGAAGAAATATTAGGAGAAGATGGTGTAAAGAATCTTGCAGTTAAAACAATACTACCAGGATTAAACACAAATATCGCCGCAATGATTCAGACAATGCACTTGCCATTTCATATTCGTTTTAATGAAAAGTTTGATTGTATAATTAATCATTTAGGTGAAGAAATTAACCCAATGACCCTTTCAACTGGAGAACGTAAGAAAGCAGATTTTATTATTATTATAGCAATCATTAAAATATTAAAACTAAGATTCCCACAATTAAACCTACTATTCTTAGATGAGTTATTAAGTTCAGTTGACGCGGATGGTGTTCACAATATTCTTAAAATATTAAGTAAGGTAATTAAAGAAGCAAAGCTAAATACATTTATTATCAATCACTCAGTATTACCAAGAGAAGTATTTGATAAAGAGATTCATATTTTTAAAGAGAATGGTTTCTCAAAGTTTGAAGTAACAAAAGTAGATTAATTTAGATATATACTAATATATAAAAATAATTAAAAAACAATATGGCATCATATAACCAGCGGTTTAATAGCGATGATTCAGTAATAAGACACGTTATTATTGGATTATTAGCTGATTTAAATAACAAGGTTTATTTTTACAGACAAATGGATGCAGATAATAGAACTGCAATCGATATTCCTTTTTATTATTCTATAACGGGGGATGATCAGTTTCTAAGAGATAATTTCTTATTCTCAACGGCTTCTGGACCAGACTGTCATCCTAGCACTTCATTTGCGGATGGTAACTATGATGTAGTTCCAAGAGGGGTTGTAAATCTAACAGGAATGTCAATAGACGCAGATAAGTTAGTTAACAAAAGAAATGTAGGCTCTTATACTAAAATGAATAGTGATGGAGCTATGGAAGGTTATACTGCAGAATTCGAAATGATTCCAATTACATTATCAGTTGATCTTGAAATATTAGTAAGTTCTACATTAGATGCTTTTAAAATAACTGAAAGATTAATTAAGACACTATATAAGTCTAATAGTTTTAATGTAGAGGTTGGTCACTTAAATGAAGCAACATATAGATTAAATTCTTATTATGCTATTCCAGAAGATTTTGAAATTCAAACTCCAATAGATTTTACATTTGAAGATAAGGATAAATACAAAATAAGTTTCCCAGTTGAAATTAATTCATTTATACCTTCTTTCGACTTTGATTCAGAACGACATGTTGGTAATAGAATGTTTGAAATATTAGCATCTACGATACCTACAAATGACAACACAACATCAGGTTCAATTGAAACCTCTAAGATAACAGAAGATGCTCGAACAGGCGTTATTATTAATAAAGTTCTTAAAACAGAATCAGACTTTAATCAAGGAAGTAATCCACAAGAACCTTCAGGTTTAGATAATGTAACGCAATTAGATAGTATTAAAAACACTGGATTAGTTGTAATTCAAAACGGATCATATAACCAAGAAAAGATATTAATATCAACAGCTGGAGAAGTCACAATAGATACTTCTAATTTCGCAGGAGCATCTACTATTTCAATTTTAGAAGGCGGTGCAGTTAATATTAAATTCTACGACGGGCAGTGGTATATTATAAGCTCTTCAAATACAACTATAAATTACTAAATTAACTAAGATATATAATAAAACAAAAACAATAAATAATATGACAACTAACATTTTAGCACCTTTCTCTACTAATGAGAATACGTCTACGTTTTATGTTAACGGAAGATTATTCGAAATGAATGATAACGTTATCACTGAAATAGAAAGAACATCAGATTCTAATATGAATTCAGCAATTGCTGCTTTTGAATCTTTTGAATTTTCAAACGAAAAAGTAACATGGTTTTCTGGATCTTCTAAATTCGTTTATAGCTTAACTGAAGGAACATTTACAAACAACGGAACTTTAATTTCTGAAGGAACATTTACAAACAATGTACTAGCATCTGGATTAGTAAGATATGAAAACAAAGGAACTGCTGAATTATTTGCTTCACTTCCAACATTAGTTGAAAACTTTGTAGTATTAGATTTCGCAGCAACATTTGAAGGAAATTCAAATACAGTTAATGTATTTAAAATCGAAGAAAAAGTATATGTTTCTAGATTTAATAACGATAATAGAATTGGTAAATTCTTTGAAGCAACTGCAAACGAAGCTTCTACATATATTACAGAACAGACTGGTGAAAACGCACAATCTTTCTTAACAGAATTATTAGAAGGTGAACAGGCTAATCAAGCTGAAAAAGCATCAACAATTGAAACATACCAAGATATGGTAGCATTCTTAAAAGATCAAAGAGGTTTATTAGCTGAGGCTGATAAGTCTATCACAGAGATTAAAGCAGCAGATACCTTAATAAATGAGGAAATCTCAGCATGGGAATCTAAAATTGCTGAATTACAATCTTAATTTCATAGATAATTAAACATGAAAGAGAGATCCTAACGGGTCTCTTTTTTTCATTTAGAAACAAAACAACATTTCTATGTATAATATCTAAATAAAGAAATAACAATGGCTCGTAAGAAAAATTACTTAAATAATAAAGACCTATATGCTCAGATGGTTCTATCAAAGGACGCGGATAAGCTAACACCAACAGCCGAGAAGATGTTAATTCTTCTAGCTGAGAAAACAATTAATAAAATGAGATATGTGAGTGAGGACGATAGAAATGACTGTCTTCAATTCGCAATGTTAGATTTATTAAAATATTGGAGAAACTTCAATCCTAAATATCCAAATGCATTTGCATACTTTACAGAGATTGCAAAGAGAGGATATGCTAAAGGATGGAACAAGATACACCCTCAGAAATACAAAGGAACTATATCAATCACAGGTTCTAGTGATAACGGAGGAGAACATTCAGGAATATACACTCTTTAATTACTAATGTCAATAAAGAATGTTAAACCAACTAAAAATTCAGGATTCAGTCAAGGATATTATCATCCAAAGTTTCCAGAAAAATATATAGGACCCCAGCCGATAATTTATAGAAGCTCATGGGAAAATAAGTTTTGTATATGGTGTGACATGAATGATAAAGTAATTAATTGGTCAAGTGAGCCTGTTGAAATAAAATACTGGTCAAGGCAAACTAATAAAGCACATAAATATTATCCAGATTTTTATTTTAAACAATTACAACAAGATGGAACACATAAAGAGTATTTAGTTGAAATAAAACCAAAATCACAGATACAGAAACCTCAACCACCTAAGAAAAATTCAAAAAAGGCTTTAGCGTCTTATAAATTCTTAGCAGAGGCATATGTAAGAAATATGGATAAATATAATGCGGCTAAAACATTTAGTGAAGGCCGAAATTGGAATTTCATAGTACTAACAGAAGACACAATATTGAATGGGTTACGTTAAGGACAGAATAAAGGAACTATCAAGAACAGCAGGTAGTAAAAAGAGAGCCCGTAAAAACGCTGAAACTTGGTTTGCTGAAAGTTCTGCTAGTAGAAAAATAGTAGAGGTAAAAGCTACTAGATCAAGATTCCAATCTGGTAAAATATATGTGTTTGATTATAGTCCTATGACTGAGAATCTTCCATGGTATGATGAAAAACCAGTTGTATTGGCTTTAGAGGGAGTTGAAGATAATGACTTAGGTGTAAATTTAAATCTATTACCAATTAGTGTTAAAGAACAATTATTAGATGATTTATACACTAGAATGGGAGGACCTATTAAAAGTGCAT
>Ga0209815_1000874_pt1 | contig 21221 bp, 18 predicted proteins | sample CoawatmetaG00DNA_FD_187507 | JGI IMG/M metagenome (GOLD analysis project Ga0209815, IMG submission 187507) | Marine microbial communities from the West Antarctic Peninsula - Coastal water metaG002-DNA (SPAdes) (version 2) | ecosystem: Environmental > Aquatic > Marine > Coastal ...
TATTTCCATCATCAGGAACAAACTTTGTTCAAATAGGATCAGAAGAAATATCATACACAGGAATTGCAGGTAATCAATTAACAGGTGTTACAAGAGGTGTAAGAAATACAACCGCAGCAATACACAGCAATGGTGTGGCAGTTACAAACTCATCTGATTATGTAGCATGGGGTGAAGCAGCATCTGGAGATTTAGTTATAGATCCAGGTATGTGGTCTATAGATAACTTTGGAGATAAAGTTATCTCTTTAATTCACAACGCACAAGTTTTTGAATGGGATTCAAATGCAGCTAATGCTGTAGCAACAAGAGCAACTATTATATCTGGAGCACCAACGGCATCTAGAGATATGTTAGTATCTACACCAGATCGACACTTAGTATTTTATGGAACAGAAACAACAATTGGAGATCAATCGACACAAGATGATATGTTTATTAGATTTTCTGATCAAGAAAATATTAATGACTATACACCTACAGCTGTTAATACCGCTGGTACACAAAGACTGGCCGATGGATCACGGATCGTAGGAGCTGTTAGAGGTAGAGATGCTATGTATGTTTGGACAGATACATCTTTATTTACTATGCGTTTTATTGGTGCACCTTTTACATTTGGTTTTGCACAAGTAGGTACAAACTGTGGTTTAATTGGAATGAATGCCGCTATAGAAGTAGATGGTGCTGCATATTGGTTATCTGAAAATGGATTCTTTAGATACTCAGGTAATTTAGAAACTATGATTTGTTTAGTAGAAGATTATGTATTTGATGATATTAATACAACAGCGTCACAACTTATAAATGTTGGTTTAAATAATTTGTTTGGAGAAATTACTTGGTTCTATCCAACTCAATCTTCAGAAATAATTAATAGATCTGTAACATACAATTATATGGAGTCATCATCACAAAGACCTATATGGACTACAGGATCTTTAGCTAGAACAACTTGGGTTGACTCATCTGTATTTAATCTACCTCATGGAACATCTTATAATGCAACAGGCACATCTTATGATGTTGTTGGAAATACTGAAGGAGCTACAACATACTATCAACACGAAACAGGAACTGATCAAGTAAAATCTTCAGCAACCACTACAGTAGCAGCTAACATACAATCAGGAGATTATGATATTACTCAAGGGCAACAAGGTGGAGCGGACATAAGAGGAGATGGTGAATTTATTATGAAAATAAGAAGATTTGTACCTGACTTTTTATCTCAAAGTGGAAATACTCAAATTACTCTAAACCTAAGAGATTACCCAAATAGCTCTCAAGCAAGTTCCTCACTTGGACCCTTTACAATTACTTCATCTACAACTAAAGTAGATACAAGAGCTAGAGGTAGATCTGTTTCTTTAAAAGTAGCAAATACAGGATCAGCACAAGATTGGAAACTCGGTGGATTTAGATTAGATATACAACCCGATGGAAGAAGATAATGGCAAAAATAGTACTAGCATTTACAAGACCTAGTAAAGAGTATAAGAAAGATGTTGCAGATGCATTAATTAGAGACCTTGATGGATTAGTACAAAAATTAAATTCTACTTTTCAACAAGACTTAAGAGAAGAACAACAAAGATTAACATGGTTTAGTACAGGAGGAAATAGTGGCTAATAGATATAGAAATACACAATTTGATTTAAACTCAACTAATAAGACAGACATTTATACTTGTCCATCTGATTCAAGAGCTATCATACAAAACATACACACAGCTAATGTAGGAGCAGGTAATATTGAAATAAAAGCTTTTATATATGATAACTCTGTAACAACTAGTTTCCAGTTTGCAGAACACACTGTAAATAGTGGTACTTCAAAATCTATAGCAGACGGTACTATTATATTAGAAGAGAATGATAAATTGCAGTTACAAGCTGCTACAGCTGATATATTTGAAGGAACAGTTGCAATATTAGAATTTGATAGAACTTAGGAGAAAAAATGACAAATAAAACAATAAATATAAATGGTAAAGATTTACCTTTAGTAGAACCTACGGAAGTTATTATAACACTAAAAAACATTAAAACAGGTGAAATATATAAGAACGAAGAAGCGATAAAAGCAGCTAATTTATCTCCAGAGGAAGTACAAAGAGATGTATTAGTTAAAATGCCAACGCTTGATTTATTTGCAAAAAGCAAGTAAGGTAGAGTTTTCAGGAACTATAACCTGCCTTATATAACAATTTAAATTAATTTATGACTATATCCAGAGCACAAATGCGTAGAGAACTAAGAGCCAATGGCGGTATCATGGGCCTTTCTAAAGAAGGTATCGGCGGTGGTGACTACAAAGGTATAGATATGGGTAGTCGAGTTGGTTTTGGATTAATTAAAAAAATTAAAAATTTTGCTAGAAAAATTATTCCTAATGAAATAGCAGATATTGCAGTTAAAGCTGCACCGTTTGTAGCTCCTTTTAATCCTGCACTTGGTGGAGCAATGGCTGGTATTGGATCCTTTGATCAAACAGGTAGTATATCTAAAGGTGTTAAATCAGGACTTATTAATTATGGTTTAGGACAAGGTGCTAGATATTTAGGTGGTGCAGGTTTTCAAGGCAATCCTTTACAGGGAGATTTGTTTAGTTCACCTATGGGTAGTGAAACAGGTATTGGTAAAATGTTATCCGACAGAGCAGCGTCTAAGGGTGTATCCTTAAAACAAGGAATGTCTAAAAAACCATATAATGAATACTTAGGTATAGAAGAATATTTAGAAGCTAATAATCCAGGAGCTTTAACTACAGATCAAAGTTTAAATCTTTTAAAACAAAAAACAAATGTAGTGGCAACTTCTATGGATTCTACAAGTCCTTTTATGGACTCTGCAAAAAAACTTATTAGTGGTGATTTTACTGAAATGGGTGAAGGGTTAAAAGAATTAGGCGGTAACGGAATAAAAGCTGTATTTACAAAACCACATCCTACTATAAAAGGAGAAACAATTTTTGACAAGACTGCAGCTTTTGCAGCTATAGCAGGTGGTGCAACTTTTTTAGATGCAAAAAAATTAGCTGAAGAATCAGGATTAGTTGTGGATGGAGATGAGTACACAGAAGATATGTATGAAACAGACAAAGCTTTTTATTTAGAAAAATATCAAAAGGCTTTACCTTCAAAAAATTTTTATCAAAAAGGTGGTAGAGTTAAATATGGTAATGGATCAGGAGATGGAATTCCAAGTATTATGTTAGAAGAAAATGAAGAAAATGATTTAGATGTTGAAGCTTTGAACGAAACACTTAGAAAATATCCTAACTCAATTAATGAGATTACAGATTTTGAACCAGGTATTTTTAGACCTAATGAACCAACGGATCAAGGACCCTATCCAATGGATGATAAGACTCAAGAAGAAAAAGAAGCAGAGATGTTATATGAATTAGAGAGAGAATTAAATAGTCAAAAATATGGAGAAGCTGGTGTTCCATTGTTAACATTGGATAGTTCAGGAGAAATAATAGATGATGGTTTATACAAAGGAAAAAAAGACGGCGGAAGAATAGGTTTTAAAGATGGACCAAAATTTAAAGGTAAACCACTTGATTATACTGGAAGTGGCAAAGATAGTCCTCAAAAAAGAAGTGGTATTATAAGTATTAATCCTATGCAAGGTGATTTAGAATCATTAGGTGGAGGAATAGGAGGAGCTTTATCTGTTTTTTCTAGAGCTGAAAAATCTTTTCTTTTTAAAACATTAGCTAAAGGAGGAGGTGCGGATAGAACTTTTACAATGCCTCAATTATTTAGAACATTAAAAAGTCCAGGAAAATTTCCTAAAGATGAGGCTGCTTTAAAAGCCTTTTTAAAAATTAAAGGTTTTAAAGAAGGTGGTAGAATAGGATTTAATATGGGAACAGAGGTTCCTGTACGTGAAAATCAAGGTGGAATATCAGAATTAGATTACAGAAACACTGGCGGTTTTGTTCCAATTGGTGTAAAAGAAAAGGCAGATGATGTTCCAGCAATGTTATCTAAAAATGAATTTGTATTTACTGCAGATGCTGTTAGAGCAGCGGGTGGCGGAAGCATGAACAAAGGTGCTCAAAAGATGTATGGTCTTATGAAATCCTTGGAAAATAAGGTAGTATAATGGCAGAAAATATTAACACAACTATATCAAGACCTGCACCGTATTTAGAAGCGGCAGGAGAAACACTATTAGATCTTACAACGGGTTTAACAGGTCAACCAATTGACACCTCTCAATTTGCTCCTTCAGTAGCAGGACAAAATGTTTTAACACAACAAGCACAACAACAAGCTGCAACTCAAGGTGGATTAGGTACTTTACAATTTGATCAACAAGGAGCAATATCAGGAATTGGAACTGGAACAGGTATTTCTGGTTATCAACCTTATTTAGATAAAGCACAACAATACATTGGACCAACTGCTTATCAAGATTTTATGTCTCCTTATCAAACAGATGTTATAGATGCTACTTTATCTGAATTTGATAAACAAAGACAAATTGCTCAACAACAAATTTCTGACAACGCTATTAATGCAGGTGCATTTGGTGGTGGAAGAGAAGGTGTTCAACAAGCAGAATTTTCATCACAAAGTTTAAGAGATAGATCTTTATTACAAGCTCAAATGTTACAACAAGGATTTGGTCAAGCTCAGGCTGCTGCAGGACAAGCACAAACACAATCCGCTGGTTTAGCTTCATTACAACCTTCTTTAGCTCAATCTAATATTCAACAATTAGGTGCAGCAGGCACTACAGATTTAGGATACCAACAAGCTGTATTAGATGCACAATCGGCTGCTTCAAGAGAAGCTGCTTACGAACCATATCAAAGAACAAGTTATTTAGGTTCAACAGTGGGTGGTTTATTATCTGGATATCCTCAATCTTATATGCAAACAAATCAAGCTCCAGCAGGTGCTTCTGCTAGTCCTTTAAGTCAAGCTTTAGGTGGTGCATCAACAGTATATGGATTAGGGAGTTTATTCTCTTAATGTTTAACGTTTTTAAAAGACCTATGTTTAGAAGAGGTGGCTCACCTACAGGTACTGGTATTATGTCTCATGTTGAACCAAGAAAAAATTTTAATGCTGGTGCTAGAGGTACTGGTGCTAGCAATATGGCACAGTTTTTAAAAAACCAAGCTCTTAGAACAACAGGAAGAATAGGACCAAACCCAATGTTTGGACCTCCTAATCCAGGTTATGTAAGTAATATGTTAGCAAAATACCCTAGAGCTTTGCCTTTAGGAGCTTATGGTGCAGCAGGTGGTGCTGGATATGGAATAGGGGCCTTAACTGATTTTGCCGTTAGAGCTACAGACACTCCATTAGCTTATGCAGAACGTAAAAAAATAATGGAAGAAGATCCATATACTTTTGATGAAACTAACGATCCATCAGCAGCTGATATGAGAATAGAAAATTTACAATCGATAGGTGAACAACCTGGGTTTTTTCCAAGAGGGGGCCGTAAAAATTTTTATAGAAAAAAAGATTTAAATCCAGAAACAGGTTTACCTTATGAAAAATTAATGGAAACAGAAGGTGAAGCAGCTAAAGTACTTGAAGGTGAAACAGCTTTAGACGCTATTATAAGAGAAGCGGAAGCAAAAAACAAATTAGCACAAGAGATAAAAGAACTAGAAGATTCTGGAAAAAAAGATCCTAAGTACGTAGAATCAGACAATAGAAGTTCTTTTGAAAAAGAAAAAGAACTATTAGATAAAATGATTCCAGGGGGTATATCAAAAGCTGAAAAAGCATTATTAATTGGAAAAGCTTTTAGTTCACCTGGAAGTATTGCAGATAAAATAGATATTGCTGGAAGTGAAGGAATGAAACTTCTTAAAGATAAAAAACAAAGAGATAGAGCTATTGCTAAACTAGCTTACACAGGTTCTCTACAAAAAGACATTGCTGAAATATCAGCAGATAAAAAAGGTTTTACAGAAAAACAATTTTCAAGGATTGAAAAAGCACAAAATATAATAAATAATCCTAAATCTTCTGCTAAAGATAAAGCTAAAGCTCAAGAATCAATAAAAACTATTTCTAGTGCTTATAAAGCATTAAGTACAGGAAAAGGACAAGGACTATCTACAGGTGAACTAAAGACTTTAGAAAATATAGATAACCTTGTTAAAAAAATTAGTAAAGCAACACCAGGTACTGATAAATATAATTTATTAGTAAATCAGTATTTACGAGCAAGAGAAATAGCCAATGCAGGAGGATCTCCTGGACTTATAAAAGGTGTAGAAATTGCAGATATTCAATTAGGTGTAGGTGTTAAAAAAAAAGATGGGGGTAGAATAGGTTATTCATTAGGAACAAACCCTATGGAAGCACCTCCTGAAATGGCCGCAATGTCTACAAAAGCAGTAAGTTCAGAACAAGTTCCAACTGAAGAAGTTTCTAAAAATTTATCTTTTGAAGAATTAAGAAATAGATTACCAAAAGAAATTACAGACGATGTTGTAAATTTAATTAAAGACAGCAATGAAGCTTTGCAAGATTTTTCTTATATTAGAACTCAAGGTGATGTAAATAAATTTAATATGAAATATGGGGTAAATTTAGTATTACCCGCTCAAACATAGGAGACTAAATGGCAGAAAAAGACGACAGTCTATTTGGTGGTATTTTTTCAGAACCTATTGAGGAAATTAAACCAGATACAACAGGAGCTTTAGATTATCTTGTAGATATTCCTGTAGGTGCTGTTAAAGGTGTAAGTCAAGCTGTTAAAGGTTTACTTCAATTAGGTGCAATGCCTGTTGATTACTTAGCAGATACTAATTTAATTACTGCTATTGATAATGTATTTGACAAAATAACTCCAGAAACAGAAACAGTAGTAGGTGATATTACATCCATACTTGGACAGTTTGCTTTACCTGCGGGAGCTGCAATTAAAATTGCTAACGGAGTTGTAAAATTAAGTAAAGCAAGTCAAATAGTAAAACTAAATAGTCTTCCAACATTAGGTGCTAAAGGTGCAGAACTTGCAAAAAGAGCAGGATATTATGGAAGTATAGGTGGTATTACAGATTTTGCAGTATCAACACCTGGAGATCTTGCTACATTATCTGAAACAGTAGGATTTGGAGAGGCTTATAAAGGAGATGAATTAGAAGGGTCTCTTAAAGCAGAAGAATTTTTTAAAGAAAAAATTAGGTTTGGTGCTGAAGGTGCTTTATTAGGAGGTGGTCTTACTGCCGCATTACCTGTAGCTGGAACATTAGGTTTTAAATATGGATTAAAACCAGCGGGAAAAGCATTGGCTTATGTAGGAGGTAAAACTATGAGAGCCATAGATTACACTGTATTTAATCCTATTAGTTTGTTAGCTAAAAAAGAAGGAGTAGGCAGAGGTGCTAGAAACACAATGGAATTTTTTGGAAATCAAAGTACTAAATTAAGAAAAAAACTTAATATCCCTGATCCTAAGGAATGGAAATTTTATAGTCCTGAACCAACGGCTCCTTTTAAAGAAAGATTTTTTTTAAAATTAGATAAGTTTAAAAATCAATTTACTTCTTCTGGGCCATTAAGCGTAGGTGCTGCAGATGATTTAGCTAAATTTCAAAATGCTGTTCAGGCAGAAGAAAAATCTATAGTTAAAATAATGAATGGAATAGATAAAGATTTTAAAAACATAGCTGAAGGAGCGGAAATTGTTAAACTTCCAAAATATTTAAGAACTAATAAATTACGTTATCCAGAAAAAATTACAGCTATTGATGATCAAATGTATTTAAGAAACAATGATTTATTATATGATTATATTCAAGCTCCAAGAACTTCAACAAGAGCTGGAGGAAAACCTATATATAAAGATTCAGAGGAAGCTTTGTCTATATTAAATAAATTACCTAAAAAAACTCAAATAGAGGCTAAACAGTTAAAAGAAAGAATTAATGATTTAGGTATTCGATATTCAAAAATATTAATGGAAAATCCAGATAAAGCAATTGCTGACTTTGGGTCAAGTATTATGAATAGTGGTGGTGCTTATTTAAAACAAGTGTTTAGTGTAATGAAAAATAAAGCCTATGCTTTTGATGTACAAAAAATAACAGGAGCTAAAGATTTTTTTAAAAAGAATACTGTGCCTAAAATAATGAATGAACAACCAGAAATAATAGAAGGTCTAATGAAAGATAAATCTATAACTAGAAATGAAGCAATAGATTTATTTTCTGATCGCACTATGGCACAACTGCAAAAATCTTTAATTGAAAGTAATAGAAATCCAGAATCTTTATTTAGATTAATAGCTTCAACTTTTAAGATAGATAAAAGAGGTGAGTTATTAGATATAAGTAAAAATATTGTTAAAGACGGAAAAGAAGTACAAGTACTTACTAGCGAAGGAAGTTTTATTAGAGCTGGTGGATCTGTTCCAGATTTAATGAAAAAAGTTATAAAAGACGAAAGTTTTGAAGCTGTAAATAGAGCTTTTCTTGAACCTATAAAAGATTACAGAGCAGCTGTTACAGACACTTTTTTACAAACAGCTAAAAATGTTTACCAGAGAGAATTTTTTGATAAGTTTACAGATTCTGCTTTAAAAAATGGATATGCTTTTAGATCTAGAGAAGTTGCAAGAGCAGCTAATATACCTACAAATAATTTACAACAAATAAAATCTACGTATGACTCAGGAGCTGATTCTTTAGATCTTCTTCAAAGTAAAATTTTTAATTCAGGTATAGATGAAAGAGGAATGGCCTCAGGTATTTATACTACACCAGAAATAGCAAATGCTATAAAAGGTACTGAAGAATATTTAACAAAAATGTACGATATACCTTTGTACAGTGCTTTAATGTCAGTTAAAGCTGCAGGTCAAATTGGTAAAACAGTATTTTCACCAATGACTCAAGTTAGAAACGTATCAACAGCTTCTTTCTTTGCGTTAGCAAGTGGATTAATTGGAGGAAGAGTAAGTTTAACTGATTCTTTTAAACTTATGGCAGATGATATTTTTCCAGGTAAATTTGTACGTGCTTCAGATGTAGCTAAACAAATGGAAAATAGAATAGCTAGAGGAGTGGTAGATCAAAATATAGAGGTTAATGAAATTAAAACTATTTTAGAAAAAGCGAAAAAAGGTAAATTTACTTTATCAGCTTTAATGGAAAACCCTACAGTTAAAAAAGCTTTTGATCTTTATCAAGGTGGAGATAACGTCTGGAAAGTTTATGCCGATGATTTTTATCAAGATGCTTTAGGTACTGCTTTAAGTCATGCTTCTAAATCTCAAATAACTAGAAATGTATCAGGAGATCAAGTTATAAGAGAAAATATAATAGATTGGTATAAAGTAGTAGGTAAACAAGATGATGTAGTTTCAGATTTAACTAAGGCTAATGATGATATTGCTAAAATAGACATTGATCTTAAAAAAGCGACTAATGCTAATAAACAATCTTTATTAAATCAAAAAGAAAATTTAGTACAACAATTTAAAGATGTAAAAGATATTTCTGCTTATTTAGTAACTAATACTATTCCAACTTACAGTAAAGTTCCTGCTATTATTAAAAATATTAGAAATTTACCTTTGGGTAATTTTGTAGCTTTTCCTGCAGAAATTTTAAGAACAAGTGCACATTTATTAACTATTGGAGCAAGAGAATTAACAAGTACTAATCCTTTTATAAGACAAATGGGAGCAAGAAGATTAGTAGGTTCTGCAGCAGTATTTGGTGGTACAGGTAAAATTATTGAGAGTGCTGCAAAAAAAATAACAGGTGTAGATTCAGAAAAAATGGAAGCTTTTCAAAGATCTATTGGGCCAGACTATCAAAAAAATTCAAACTTAATTCCTTTAACACAAGCCGATAAAAAAGGTAATTTTAAATATTTTAATTTTTCTTATACTAACCCATATGATTCAATGCTTAGACCCATTAATGCGATATTAAATGCTTATGGTAATGGAAAATTAACAAATCAGTCTGTAGACCAAATAGTGTATAATGCTTTATTTTATGATAATTTAAATAACGCACCAGGTGCATTAACTGAATTTTTTTCTCCCTTTATAAGTGAGTCTATTGGTGCTAGTGCCATAGCAGATTTAACTCTTAGAAACGGTAGAACTAAACAAGGAAAAACTATTTTTTATGAAAATGATACTTTTTTTGAAAAATTAGATTCTTCATTTGGTCATTTAATAGGACAGTTAGAACCAGGTGGATCAAGAAGTGCTAGAAGAGTATGGAAAGGTGTTACTCAAGACTTTACTGATTACGGTACCACTTATGATAGTGCAACAGAATTAGTAGCTTTAATGTCAGGTCTTCGTGTAGAAGAAGCAAAACCTTTAGATAGTTTACCTTTTGTTGTAACTTCTTATGCTAAAGATTTATCTAACATACAAAAAAAATTTTCTTCTAATATATATCGTCCAAATTTAGATCTTAATGCAAGAATAGGTTATATGTCTGAATATTTAAAAGATAATTATGATACTCAAAGTAGAATGAGTTTAGTTTTAAAAGATATGGAAAATATGGGTGTAGACATAGATGAGATAGAAGATAAAATAGGTGTAAGATTAAAAAATAAAACAAGAGTTAACGCTTTAATGAACAATGAATTTGTAGCTCCTAGTATAAGTCAATCTAGAGTTCAATCTATCATAGATAAATTATATGAAGAAAATCCAGAACAAGCTATAAAAATAGAAAACAGTTTTGAAGCAGCAGCAGATTTATTTGATGATTTAAGATATGATTTAGAAGCAATAGAGCTCGGTCAAAGTCCTAGTATTATAACTGACACTATTGAATCTATATTAAACCCCGAACCTAGAACTAATGCAGCACCTAGTATTGATTTAGGATCTTTTCAAACTCAACCTAAAGCAGAACTTCCTTCTCAAATAACAGGTACTCCTGTTGCTCCTAACATAATTCAATCTTCTCAAACGCTAGGAAATATATATGGAATAAATAAAAACACAGGATTAACAGCAAGTGAAAATGCTTTACTGTCAGATGAATATAAAGCAATGAGACTTAAACAAAGGAATCTAGCATGATGAGTCCTTCAGAGTTATATCAATATTATTTGAATAATCCTTATAATCAAAATCAAGGTATAATGGGTACTGAAAACATTAATTCTGTTTCTCAAGTACCTCAAATTCCTGCTTCTATGACCACGGACCAAGGATCTGATGATAATATAAACCCAAATCCTCCTGGATCAGGGATCACAAATAATTATAATGGACTACCTATACGATTTAGAGATATAGCAAGTTTAGTTTTAAATCCTATATATGGAATTCCAAATATTGTAGCTAGAGCAAATAACTACAACAGTCCTATTGATTATGCTAAAAGAAATTTTATAGGCACTGGATATGATTCAAGTAAGGAAGAACCAGGTTTAGGTCTTTCACCTACAGAATTAAATTCTTCTGGTCATAGTTATGATGAATCAGGAATGGGTGGTGGATACAATGAAGGAGACGGTGGAAGTTACACTGGAGCAAGTACGGAAGATTGGGGTGGAGGAGAATAATGGTTAAAGATAATGCTCTTCATAAAATAGAATCTCACGAAAAACTTTGCAGAATTATGCAAAAACAAACTCACGACAAAATGTATCAATTACAAAATCAAATTACACGAATAGAAAGAATACTATTAGTATCAGTAGGGGCTTTAATTACAGGTCTTGGTGGTGTTATTTTAGTGCTCTTGCAAAAATTATAATCATACTTATATTAACTTTAGGTTGCTTCTAGGAGGACCTATAAATAAACTGTCTAACAAGGAGGTTAATATGACAAATCTAAGTACGTTCCTAAACCATAGTATAGGCTTTGAAGATATCTTCGATCGCTTTAACTTTATATCAAACATAAACACAAGCTTTCCGCCTTTTAATATAAAAAAAGTTGGAGAAAATAAATACACACTAGAAATGGCTTTAGCTGGATACTCTAAAAAAGATATCAAAGTAGAAGTTGTTAATCCTAGTGTTTTAATCATAGAAGGATCTTCATTAAAAAATGAAGGTGATTTCGTGCATAAAGGGATTGCTGAGCGTTCTTTTAAAAAACATTTACAGCTACAAGAATATGTAGAATGTAAAGGTGCAAAATTAGAAGATGGTATGCTTAAAATACAATTGGAATACAGTCCGCCTGAGAATAAAAAAAATAAAGTTATTAAGATTGATTAAATCCAATCTTTAAGTTCGTCACCAGTTATCTGAGTGGCGATGTTCATCTTATTTCGCAGAGCTTTAACTATTTTTTCATCAATAGTGTTCTCTGCGATAAGATCAATGTAAGTCATTTTTTTAGTTTGACCTGCTCTATTAATCCTAGCTTCAGATTGAATTCTTTTTTCATAATCATAACCGTTAGCATAATATACCATTGTGTTTGCACCAGTTAAAGTTATTCCATATCCTCCAGTTTGAGGAGTACCAATTATAAATCTTACTTTACTATTTTTATCTTGAATTTGTTTTATGGCATTTTGTCTGTCTTCAGTTGTAGTATCTCCATAGTAAGTAACATAAGATTCTTTACCAAAAGTTTTTTCTACTGCTTCAATTATAGAAGCAATATCATTTCTATAATGTGCCCAAATAACAGCTTTATTTTCTACTTCTTGAAGTATACTTATTAAAGCATCTAATCTTTCGTTTTTTATTTTTTTAATACTTCCATCATCTGCTGTAAAGTGACCACAAGTAATTTGATGTAATCTCATTAACTGGGTCATTGCAGATTTAGTGGTCATCATTTTACCATCCATTTCTGTCAATGCAATTTGTTTCATTTGATCATATAGTTTTTGTTGTTCAGGTGTTAAATGTATTATTCTTTTTACATAAGTGTAATCAGGTAAATCTAAACAATCTTCTTTTAAAACACGATATGAAAAATTTTCTAATTTTTCGGATAACTCCCCAAGGTTTCTATAACCTGTTACTATTTGAACAGAACGTCCACCAAAGTTTGCTGTTTTCATAACAGCATACCTAGTTCTAAAAGCATAATAAGAAGAGAAATCTAATAGGAACTCATCTAAAAATTCACATTGTTTATAAAGATCTAAAGGTGATTTAGTAACAGGAGATCCTGTAAGTATTCTTCTATATTTTGCATGCTTTCCTAATGCTACAATAGCTTTAGTTCTTTTAGCATCAGGATTTTTTATTGTTGTAGACTCATCGATTGCCATCATAGTCTCATGACTATTTAAAAATTTAGCAGCAAACGTTAAACCTTTTTTTGTTGAAAAAGCTTCTACATTCATAATTAAAACATCTAACCTATCTGATGTTTCAAAAAGAGAAGATAATTTTTTTTCTTGAGTTTGGTTAATTAAAGCTTTCCATAAAACAATGTTTTTTTCAATGTGTTCTACCATGTGAATAGGTATTTCTGAATCATACCAATTTTGGTAAACTCCTTTTGGTGCTATAATTAACAGACCATTGATTTTACCTTTATCATAAAGCATAGATGCATTATCTATTAATACTTTAGTTTTTCCTGTACCCATTTCCATAAAATAGGCATATGCTTCTTTATTCCACGACTTTTCCAATGCTACAATTTGATGAGCATAAGGTTTAGTTTTAAACTTATAGTTTATCATAGTAATGTTACCAATTTCTTTCTATTGACTTCTTATATATAAAAATGCTACATGTCAATGATCAATGAAAGAAAATTTAAATTATCAAGATTTAAAAAATATACATAAAACTATTGTATATGTGACACAAGAATTACCTGGAACACAAGCAGGTAAACCAAAATTTAATATTATCGGTGCACAAAAATATGGACAAATTGTCACACTCTTACCAGAATTTTCACAAATTATATTATCGCCAGGTCCTTTAATTTTTAAATTAAGAAAATTATTAAGAAACTATACAGATAAAGATTATTTATTATTAACAGGAGATCCTGCTATTATTGGAGTAGCTTGTTCAATTGTTGCTGAAAAAACAAACGGAAAGTATAATTTATTAAAATGGGACAGACAAGAACATACTTACTATCCAGTACAAATAAATTTATATGAAAAAGGAGACATAGAGGATTGACATTGATAAAATAATTGTTTATACAAAATTAGAAAGTTAAAAATAAAACAAGGAGAAGAAACATGAACCAAATAAACTTTGAGCAAGATAAGACTGAGGCAATAAACCAAACTAATGATGTAAAGTCATTATCAGAACAAGTCCTTAAACTTCGTAATTTAGAAGATCAAATAAAAAATACTGAGGACGATTTAAAAAAACTAAAAAAAGATGCAGATCTTCTTTCAGGAGAAATCATACCTACTATGATGACTGAAATGAATATATCTACTTTAAAATTAGCAGACGGATCAGGAGTTGAGATTAAACCCGTCTACGGTGCTTCTATTCCTATTGATAGAAAAGAAGAAGCATTTAACTGGCTTCGTAGTAATGACCTAGGTGACCTTATTAAAAATGAGGTTACTGTTTCCTTTGGTCGTAACGAGGATAACAAGGCCCTGGCTTATGCTAACCTTGCACAAGGTCAAGGATTTCAACCCTTCCAGAAGTTAAAGGTTGAACCCATGACACTTAAAGCGTTGGTTAGAGAGCGTATCGAATCTGGAAAAGATATGCCCTCTGATCTATTTAATGTGTTTGCAGGAAACAAAACCAAAATAACAAGAACATAATAAGGAAGAAAATGGAAAAACAAAACATGAAAAAAGAAACATCTGACGTAGCTAATAAAGCTACGGCGGGTGCAGTGTCTGCTAGTATATTCGAATCAGACGCAAACAAAGGATTAGGAAACATTGGTCATGATGATTTAATGCTACCTTTTCTTAAGATACTTGGACAATTATCTCCTGAAGTAAATAAGAGAGACGGTAAATATGTTGAAGGTGCAGAACCTGGCAAAATTTATAACTCTGTTACTGGAGAATTGTTTGATGGTGAAAAAGGGGTACAAGTCATACCTTGTCATTACAAATTAGAGTATATTGAATGGCAAGACAGAGGCGAAGGCTCAGGTGCTCCAGTAGCAATTCACCCTTCATCAAGTGATATCTTGACTCAAACAAAAAGAGACGGATCGTATAAAGATAGATTACCAAATGGTAATTATATTGAAAAAACGGCAAGTCATTTTGTTATAGTAAACAGTACTAGTCCTTCTACGGCTTTAATTGCAATGAAATCAACGCAATTAAAAATAAGTAGAAAATGGAATAGTATGGTTTCATCAATTAAGATGGAAGGTAAAAATGGTATGTTTACACCCGCATCTTATAGCCACACTTATAAGTTAAGAACTGTACAACAATCTAACGATAAAGGTACATGGTTTGGATGGGAAATTAGTAAAATTGGTCCAGTTGAAAATACAGCTATATACCAACAAGCTAAAAGTTTTTCTGAAAGTGTTTCTAAAGGAGACATTCAAGTTAAACATGGTGAAACTGCTAGTGGTGAAAAACAAGAAAAATCTCACTTCTAATATTATCTAACGTTAAAATTGTATGGGCGATAATATCGCCCATACGCATGACAAAAAATGATTGAAGAAAAATTTATAAAAAGTTTTACAGGATTAGAAAGAAATTTTGGTACTGCAGATTTAAAAAAAAGCGAAATAGATTCAGCTACTGGTAAGTTGAAACCTGTTTATTTTTGGGCCCATAGGCATTTATCAAAACAAAATTACTTAAGTCATTTAAGCGGAGAAATTTCTATTGGAATTCAACCTTGTGATGATAAAGGAATGGCAAAATTTGGTGCTATTGATATAGATGACAAACAACATAGTTATAAAAATTTTCCATACAAACAATATTTAGATATTATATCTGAACATAAATTACCTTTAGTACCTGTTAAATCTAAGAGTGGTGGTCTACATTTATACGTATTTTTAAAAGAACCTGTAAAAGCAGTGTTTATAAGAAATTTTTTAGAGAAGTTTTTGTTTATTTTAAAACTTCCAACTAACATTGAAATATATCCAAAACAGACAGAACTAGGAAAAGATTCAGATGGTGAATGGGTAAATGGTCAATTTATTAATTTACCTTATTATAACAAAACAGAAAGAACAGGTTTTAATTTAGATGGTACAGCTTTTACTTTTGAACAATTTGTAGAAGTAATAGAAGCTAATACATTTACTGCTGATGAATTAGAAGAAATAGGAATTGATCACACTAGAAAATTATTACAAGGTGGGTCAGAAGAATTTAACGATGGACCACCTTGTTTAGGAATTTTAACTAAAAGTAAATTAAGAGATGGAAGAGACAGATTTTTATATAATTATGCAGTGTTTGCTAAAAAGAAATATCCTGATAATTGGGAACAAATGGTTATTGCTGCTCCAGCTAAATATTTTGAGACGGATGCGAATGGTATTATAAGTTGGACAGAAGAAAAAACAAAAAAGAAATTAAAATCTTGGAATAGAGAGATTAAAGGACATACATGTAATGAAGATCCAATTCAGGCAGTTTGTTTAAAGGCAGAATGTAGAAATAGAAAATTTGGATATATATCAGATAAGAAAAAAATATTTCCAGCTTTATCAGGTTTACAGAAAATAACTTATTCTGAACCTCAATACACATTCAATGTAACTTTAAATGATGGCCAAACAACCAAAGAAGTTAGAGCAAAAACTATTAAACAAATAATAATGCAAGATGAGATAAGAGCAATTATAGGTAATGCAGCTGGAATAATACCTCCTAAGATTAAAGCAACAGAATTTCAAGATGTACTAGATACATTATTTCCCCCAAAGATGACTACATCTCCTCCAAAAGGGACTACAGATGAAGAATTATTAACAGAGTATTTAACTGATTATTTAAAAGGAGCCAAAGCAGAAAATTTTGCTTCTTTTAAAAGTGGTGCAACTTTAATAGAGGATGGAGAAGCTTATTTTGTTTATAAAAATTTTTATAATTCTCTTAAAAACAAAGATTGGAAAATAGATAAATCAATAACTGCAGAAATAATGACTCGTTTATTTAAAGCAGATTTTGGTATTTTAAAAAGATTTCCTAAGAAAAAAGACTCTGATCCAGATTATACAGCAGTTAGAGTTACTCAAGTTCCTGCTAATCTTAAAGAACTTGAAACAGCAGAACCTGAGTTAATTCCTATAACTGGAAAAGATGATATATTTTAATGATTAAAAAAATATTTGGTCCTCCAGGAACAGGAAAAACAACAACTCTATTAAATTATGTAGAGTCATATATAAAAAAAGGTACTCCATTACATAAAATTGGTTATTTTGCGTTTACTAAAAAGGCAGCTAATGAAGCAAAAGATAGAATGTTGGAAAGAAAAACAGAATTATCTAAAAAAGATTTAATTAATTTTAGAACTCTTCATTCCCTAGCTTTTCATACTATTAGTATGAGTGAGGACAGTGTTATGCAACCCGTTCATTATGAACAGATAGGAAGACAATTAAATTTAAAAGTAACTGACAGTGGAGATGAAAGTGGTTATTTAAGTTTTAACAGTGATTATTTTAAAATTATAAATAAAGCTAGAGTAAAAGGTATATCAGTGGAACAAGAGTTTAATACAAATGAATGGAACAGAGATATAGATTATGAAACATTAGGACATATTTATTTAAATTATAATAATTTTAAAAAAGTTCATGCTCTTTATGATTTTAATGACATGATTGAAAAGTTTATTTTTGTGCAAGAAAAATGTAAAGAATTTGATGTTGTTTTTATAGATGAGGCTCAAGATTTATCTCCTATTCAATGGAAGATGTTTGATGTTTTAAAAAAAAAATCAAAAGATATTTATTTAGCTGGCGATGATGATCAAGCTATTTTTGCCTGGGCTGGTGCAGATGTGAATAAATTTTTAAATGAACCTGCAGAAGAAATAGTATTAGATAGATCGGAAAGAGTTCCATTAGCAGTACAAAATATTTCAAATGTTATTTTGGACAGAATAAAAACTAGAAAAGAAAAAAAATACTTAGCTAAAAAAGGATTAGAAGGAAAAGTAGAATACATTTACGATATGGAAAATTTAGATTTAACTAAAAACAAATGGTTAATATTAACTAGAACAGGTTATAGAAGAGATAAGATATGTTCTCAACTAAAAGAAAACAATATGTATTTTAAAAATAAGTTTGGAAAAAGCTATGATTCAAAACTTTATAAATCAATACTAAAATGGGTTGAATTAACCAAGGGAGGTAAAATACTTATTTCTGATTGCAGAGATATATATGATTACTTAAGTGCAAACTATCCTGAAAAACAATTTAAGAATAAAAACGAAATATTAATGGAAGACATTGGCTATAGTAAAGATGACATTTGGTATGAAGTTTTTGTTAATGCTGATCAAGATGAATGTTTTTATATTCGTACTATGTTAGCCAACGGAGAAAAATTATCTCAAGACTCTAGAATAGAAGTATCTACAATCCATGCAGCAAAAGGTGGAGAGGAAGAGAATGTTGTTTTAGTTTTAGATAATACAAGAAAAATAAGAGAGGCAGTAGAATTAAGTAAAGATAAAGAAGATGAAGAACATCGAGTTTGGTATGTAGGTGTTACTAGATCCAAACAAAATCTTTATATTTTAAAATCAACAAAAGAAAGGAACGGTTATTTATTATGACAGATTCAAATGGATTTGAAAAAGCATTTCCACAAGACAGACAAGTAGGAGGAAAACACTATAAAAATTTTACAATTCAACCTTATGAATTTATTTCAAAAAACAATTTAAGTTTTTTTCAAGGTTGTGTTGTTAAGTACGTATGTAGATACTTAACAAAAAATGGTGTAGAAGATTTACAAAAAGTTATTCATTATTGTGAATTAGAAATATTAAAAATAAAGGATACAAAAGGAAAGGTTAAAAAATGATACTACCAAAATTTAAGGCACAAACGGAATGGATTGAACCTGAAGAATATCCTGATTTAAGACAATACGATGAAATAGCAATTGATTTAGAAACAAGAGATCCTGATCTTAAAAAAAGAGGATCTGGTTCTGTTATTGGTAATGGTGAAGTTGTAGGTATAGCTGTAGCTGTACCAGGTAAAAAATTTTATTTTCCTATTGCTCACGGATCAGGGCCTAATATGGATAAGAAACGTACTCTAGAGTGGTTTCAAGATATATTAAATACACCTGCCATTAAAATATTTCATAATGCCATGTACGATGTCTGTTGGATTCGACAAATGGGTTTAAAGATTCAAGGACGTATTGTTGACACAATGATCGCAGCATCTTTAGTCGATGAAAATAGATTTCAATATTCTTTAAATGCTATTTCTTGGGATTACTTAGGACACGGAAAAAGTGAAGCAGGTTTAAATGAAGAAGCAAAATCAAGAGGCTTAGATCCTAAAGCAGATATGTGGCAATTACCAGCAATGCACGTTGGAGCTTATGCAGAGAAAGATGCAGAGCTTACCTTAGAACTTTGGCAAATATTTAAAAAAGAAATTACACAACAAGACATTGAATCTGTTTTTAATTTAGAAACAGACTTATTTCCTTGTTTGGTTGATATGAAATTTAAAGGCGTTCGTGTCGATATTGAATCCGCTCATAAATTGAAATTACAATTAAGCGACAAAGAAAAACAATTACTGCAAGAGATAAAAAAAGAAACAGGATTAGATACTCAAATATGGGCAGCAAGAAGTATTGCCAAGGTATTTGAAAAACTTGGATTACCTTTTGAAAGAACTGAAAAATCACAAGCACCGTCCTTTACTAAAAATTTTCTTTCTGAACATGCACATCCTATTGCACAGAAGATAGCAAAAGCTAGAGAGTTAAACAAGACCCATACTACATTTATTGATACAATTATAAAACATGAACATAAAGGTAGAATTCATGCAGATATTAATCAAATTAGATCTGATCAAGGTGGTACTGTAACAGGTAGGTTTTCTTATTCTAACCCTAATTTACAACAGATTCCATCGAGGAATAAAGAAATTGGACCTATGATTAGATCTTTATTTATACCAGACGAAGGTCACAAGTGGGGTTGCTTTGACTACTCACAACAAGAACCAAGACTTGTAGTACACTACGCAAATTTACATAAGTTTCCTGCAGTGTATGATGTAGTAGAAGCTTATAAAAATAATCCTAATACAGATTTTCATCAAACTGTAGCAGAGATGGCTGACATTCCTAGGTCTCAAGCTAAAGTTATTAATTTAGGTTTGTTTTACGGAATGGGTAAAACTAAACTTCAAGCAGAACTTGGAGTATCAAAAGAAAAAGCTGTAGAATTATTTAATCAGTATCATGCCAAAGTACCTTTTGTTAAACAGTTAATGAATAGTGCTTCTAATAGAGGTCAAGACAGAGGACAGATAAGAACTTTACTTGGTAGATTATGCAGGTTTCATTTATGGGAACCTAATCAATTCGGTATGCATAAAGCCATGACACACGAAGATGCACTCAGGGAACACGGACCAGGGATTAAAAGAGCTTACACTTACAAAGCTTTAAATAAATTAATTCAAGGGTCTGCTGCTGATATGACTAAGCAAGCAATGGTAAATTTATATAAAGAGGGGATTATTGCTCATATTCAAGTGCATGACGAATTAGATATCTCTATAAAGTCACAAGAACATGCAAATAAAGTTATTGAAATAATGCAGAATGCTGTTAAACTAGATGTTCCAAATAAAGTAGATTATGAATCAGGAAAAAATTGGGGGGAGATAAAATAATGTATGTCTTATTTAAACGCAAATATACCAGCAACGTATGCACAAATAAAAAGGGAGTATTTATATGATTGTAAAAAACATCATGGAGAAGTGGAAGACTGTATTATCTTTGGTATGTCCTCACTTACAGGCCGTGCAATCTTATTTCATTGCATTATGGAAAATGGTGCAGTCTTTTATCGTCTGCCAATTACGGCTTTTATTCAACGTGGTTTTAAACCCGAAGCTGTTCCCATTAAAAGACTTGATGAATTACAACTTTGGAATTCTTTTTCTTATCATCCTGCTGTTAATCATTGGGATATTTTAGGCGCCGCCTCAGGCAAATACATAGGTAAAGACAAAAAATGGCACCATGGTAAATATTTATTTACTATTGACTGGGCTCACCCAGATGCTAATATATTAGATACCGATCATTCGGAAATTCCGCA
>Ga0209815_1000875_pt1 | contig 21212 bp, 8 predicted proteins | sample CoawatmetaG00DNA_FD_187507 | JGI IMG/M metagenome (GOLD analysis project Ga0209815, IMG submission 187507) | Marine microbial communities from the West Antarctic Peninsula - Coastal water metaG002-DNA (SPAdes) (version 2) | ecosystem: Environmental > Aquatic > Marine > Coastal ...
TATCCCAGGTCTTTGTATATTCTTTTTCAAAACTCGTAGTCGCACCATGATAAGTATGACCTAAGTAGGTTTTTGAGAATACACCAGCAGCTGAACTGTATGGATCAGTAATACCAGAAGCACCACCACCACCACCACCGCCACCAATTATTCCATAATTCTCAATAAACAACTCAACGTTAGCACAAGATTTAATTGCGTCAGATCCGGTTATTCCATCATTACCTATCCCTCTCGATGCAAGGTTAGCATCACCACCATTACCACCTTTACCAACAACATATCCTGTTGAATAAGTTAAAATCCTAACAAGATGTTTAATACTTTGTTGTGTAGATCCAGACACGTTTGCTGTAACAGCACTCATTGTAAGATCAATGGCTGGCGTGCCAGATACAGTAGAACCAAACACAAAATACTTTGTATTTTCATCTTTCTCACCAACATATATATTAACAATTTGTGGTTCTGTATCTGGACTTTTACCCTTTGCAATCAGATACGATCTAAGATTAAAATCATTTATGTAATAAGTGATCTTTCCAAGATGCAAATCATCGCCTCGAGCTGATCCAGCATCTGTATCGTCTACTAAGGCTTGACCACTGTCTAGAACAATGTCTGTTGCATCATAACCGATATAACCAATCTTCCATGTATCAGCTTGTTTAAGATTAACATACTTAACTCTCTTCCATTGATCAGCTTGCTTAACAAACAGACTGCGAATAGATTTCCAATCGTTGTCTTGCATAACAGCCAACTTAGGTTGAGTTGTAATGCTTGATTCAAGTTGGCCAGAAGAAGGACCAATGTAGCTTGTTGTACCCACATAAGGCATAACAGACGTAAGGGCGCCAGTGTATCTCTGAGTGAAATCACTATCACCAGTATACGTAGGAGCATAGCTCCCTAAGTATGGACCTTCATATGTTTTAGTATAGTTGACTGCACCAGACCAATTAGTACTACCGGTATATCCTTTTAGATATGGCGCAGCTGGTGAAAAGTGACCGGTGTAATTTGCTTCGTATGTCTTTACATAATCTTTAGTATATGTCTTTTCCCAGTTATGAGTCCAGTCTTTTGAATAGTCTGTGCTATAATCTTTTACATAATCTTTGTTGTAATCTTTAGACCATATCTTAGTCCAGATCTTCGTATAAGTTTTAACATAATCTTTATCGTATGTCTTTACATAGTCTTTATTATAAGTCGTTGTAAACGTACCAGTCCACGTCTTGGTATAGTTTGTAGCATTACTGCCATCTGAATAACCACCATAATAAATTGATCCAACATAGATTTTTGTATAAACCCCAGTATAATCCTTTGTGTATCCCTTTACCCAATTTTTAGTATAAGTCTTCGTATAAGTTTTATTATAGTCTGTGCTATAATCTTTGCTGTATCCTTTGGTATAAGTTTTGACATAATTCTTAGACCATATCTTCGTATATATTTTTGTATATGCTGCTTCGTAAATTTTGTCATAATTCTTCAGATAGCTATGAGTGTAGCCACCAGTATATGTACCGGAATACACAGTACCCCATTCCTTAACATAGTATGTTGGGCCCACGTAGTTTTTTGCGTAATTCTTAACGCCTTCGAAATTCTGCGCACCCATGTAGTATTTCAAGAACGTAGCAAAGATACCACCATATATTTTAGTGTATGCGCCTTGATATAACTTATTGTAATCCTTTACCCAAGTTTTGGTATAAGTTGCTACATAATCTTTTACATAGTTCTTATTGTAATCTTTTACCCAATTCTTAGTATAAGTTGCTACATAATCTTTTTCATATGTAGCAACATAATCTTTTTCATATGATTTTGTATAAATAGTATCATAATTCTGGCCGTAGTCCTTTTCCCATCTCTTTGTATAAGCTTTTGTATAAGTTTTATCGTAATCTTTAACCCAATTCTTGTCATATGTAGTAACATAATCTTTTTCATATGTAGCAACATAATCTTTTTCATATGATTTTGTATAAATAGTATCATAATCCTTGGTGTAGTCCTTTGCCCAAGTCTTATCATAATTCTTTGTATATGTTTTATTATAGCTTTGATCGAATGTTCCTATCCAGGCTTGATCGAAGCTGCCCTCATAGTCCTTATTCCAATTGCCGTCAAACGAACCTTCGTATGCTTTAGTATATGTTATGTCATAATTTTTGACGTAGTCTTTCTCATATGATGCATCAAAACTACCTTCATATGTCTTAACCCAATTTTTATCATATGTTTTTGTATAATCTTTTACCCAGTTCTTAGTCCAGATCTTCGTATAAGTTTTAACATAATCTTTATTCCAGTCTTTAGAATATGTTGTTACATAGTCTTTATTCCAGTCTTTAGAATATGTTGTTACATAGTCTTTGTTATAAGTGGCATCAAAACTACCTTCATATGTCTTAACCCAGTTCTTTGTATAAACAGCGTCATAATCCTTAACCCAATTCTTTGTATAAAGAGTTGTATATGTCTTAACCCAGTTCTTTGTCCAAGCTCCAACCCAAACTTTGTTGTACACTTTATTATAATCTTTAACCCAAGTTTTAGTATAAGTTGCTACATAGTCTTTGTTGTATACTCCTGTCCACACTTTGGCCCAAATTTTAGTCCAGTTCTTATCATAGTGACCAGTAAACACTCCCGTATATGTTTTAGTATATCCACGACTACCAGATCCATAACCGCCATAGTATATTAGTCCAGTCCAAACCTTGGTATATACACCAGTCCAATTCTTTGAATATCTTTTGGTATATACTTTGTCATAGTTGGCACCAAAACCACCTTCATATGACTTGACCCAATTTTTATCATATGTTTTTGTATAATCTTTCTGCCAAGCTTTTGAAAAATTCGTCCAATCGTCAGTATTGATTTGCTCGTTGGCCGTCTCATTATCAGTAACTGTAAAGTTAGCCGTATACTTAGCATTGCCCTTATCAATTCTAAGGTCGTCGATGTGGCCAATAAAACCTCGGGCCTGGATGGCCGACCCATCCCAACTGTTACCAATCATTAAATAATCGGCGTTATCTAAGTATGTGCTACCCGTATGTGTTGCAGAGTCTGCTGTACCATTAACATATACCTTTGTTACGTTGCTTGCGCGAACAATTGCAACGTGGAACCAGGCAGGAGTTACTCCATCTTGCCACCAAGGATTAGTATCATCTGCAGTTATGACAGGGCCGACCACTCCGACCTGTCCATACAAAACGTTTATCGCAGTCTGCGGAGCTGTACCGTCTCCGGTAATCGTCCACTTCACGAGCCCGCTGGCGGTGGTACCAGAATCATATGCGGTTAAAAGAGTTGCACCATGATCATGCTCTAAACTCCTCATCCAAAATTCAATTGTGAAATCCCCTGTTCCAAAATTGATATCATCGCCGGTGATGCTAACCGCCATGCCATCGGAGGCTCCAGGAATTTCTAATGAAGCAGCACCAAATTTATATTGGTCTGTACTTATAGCGGCGCCGCCATGGCAAGTTGTTACGTGGTTACATTGATCAGAGAGATCTTGAATTTCAGTTGAGCCATCTGTAGCAGCAGGTGCCTCGGCGTTCAACAACAATACTGTTGTGTCAAAGTTCTCGTATGGATTATGATAAACTTTAACATAATCTTTACTCCAGTCTTTTGAATACGTTGTTACGTAATCTTTATTCCAGATTTTTGTATATGTTGTTACGTAATCTTTATCATAAGCACCAACCCACACTTTAGCATAGGACTTAACCCAATTTTTCGTATAAAGTGTTGTGTAGGTTTTAACCCAGTTTTTGGTATAAAGTGTTGTGTAGGTTTTAACATAATTTTTATCATATGTTTTTGTATAATCTGTTACATAGTCTTTCTGCCAAACTTTAGTATAAGTTGCTACATAGTCTTTATCATAAGTACCAACCCATACTTTAGCATATGCTTTTGTATATGTTTTAAGATATGTCTGCGCATAGTCTTTACTGTATACGCCAATATATGCTTTTGTGTATGTCTTCGTGTAGACACCTAGATAACTACCAGTGTATGAGCCGGTGTATGTTTTCACATAAGTCTTTACGTAATCTTTTTCATATACCGTATCATAATTCTTAGTGTAGTCTATTGACCAAGTCTTACCATAATCTTTTTCATATGACTTAACCCAGTTCTTATCATAACCCTTTATCCAATTTTTAGTATAAGTTGCTACATAATCTTTCGAATATGTTTTTACGTAATCTTTTTCATACTCGGTATCATAATTCTTAGTGTAGACCTTTGACCAAGTCTTACCATAATCTTTTTCATATGACTTAACCCAGTTCTTATCATAACCCTTTATCCAATTCTTGTCATACGTTGTAACATAATCTTTTGAATATGTTTTTACGTAATCTTTAAGCCAATTCTTGTCATACGTTGTAACATAATCTTTCGAATATGTTTTTGTATAGTCGCCAACCCATATTTTAGTAAAGTTACCTGCGTATGCAGCTGCTCTATACGAATCGTCTGCTAATCCACTATATGTTCCTGTATAAGTAGTGCCGCCCTCATAATTGGTAGTACCACTAAAACTCATAGGTCCTACATAGGTTGCAACATATGCTGTACCACTATAACTTACCTGACCTTCATATTGTAGGTCACCTTGCCAAACCCTTGAGAATGTTCCTGACTTAGCATAAGTCTTCGAGTATGTTTTATGAAAATTTTCGACACCTTCGTAGGAAGCTCTACCGACATACTCTTTCGAGTAATTCATTGTTCCTACATAATTACCCTGCCAGATTTTAGTATAGTTTATGGCTGCAGTCCAAAATCGTTGGGCTTGATATGTTTTAGTATAATTAATAAATCCAGTAAACCCTACACCAGCTGCATTGAGGTATGCAATAGCTCCACCATAATTTTTAGTAAATGGTACAAAGCTAGTAGCACCAACCCATGGTCCAGCAGCATAGCCAATTATACCAGCATATGCTTTTGTATAGTCTCCAGTGTATGTGCTTACACCAGCATACTGTTTTGTATATGTTCTTTGCCATTCAGCCTGATATATCGTAGTGCCAACATACGTTTTGCTATAATTCTTATCATAATTAATATCTCCAACATAATCTTTTGTGTAGCTAGCGAATCCTACAAAACCACTATAAGTTGGAATATAGTTTGCATAATTGGTATATGAACTGGTGTAACTAAGTCCATCATAACCACCGGTCCCGGTGTATGATACAATACGAGCATAGTTAGCAAGAGCACTATAAGAACCAGTATAGTTTGTAAATTTATTTGCATCAGCCCAAATGCTGGTAGGTTGATTGGTAGCCGAATCGTAATTCTTTATATATCCTGTTTGACCAGCATAATTTTGAATAGACGTATATGCTTTTGAATATGTTGTGGTGTCAATACTTTCGTAGTTGACATAACCCTCATATGTTGTGGAATAATTACCGGCATAGTTTGTTTGCCATACTAAAGTTGATGTTCTCGATTTAGTATAGACCCCTTGGAATCCATTAAAGTATCCATGATACGCATTGGTATACACAATGAAAGGAGTAATCGTTCGCTGTCCCGTATACGAGACCTCGAAGGTTCTATCCCCTCCAGCATACTCTTTCGCATAGAGCCTTGGTGCGTACGAAGTCGACATCAGACTCTATTCCTAGCTATACGTCTGGTACCAGATATCTCCATTCGCCCCACCGGATGGCCCAGAGGTGCTTACGTAGACAACATACGAGGCATCATTATTAGATGTGGCTTCGAAATTTCGGGAAGTCTTTATAATTGCGGCCGTACTGACCGCATTAACTAAACCTCTATCTGTGACGTTAGCTGTTAATGCAAATGTTGTATTACCAAAATTTCCCGTGGTAATACCAGTATCAGGTAATGTAGATATTTGTATATTTGCAACAGAGTTAACAATCGTTACGCCAGCAACTTTTAATGGCATTACTTATTCTCCAGTTCTTCGACTTTGACACTGAGTTCCTTTATCGCTTCAATTAACAAGGGAATTAACGATTGATACTTTACAGCTAAATTACCATTACCATTTGTTGTAACAAGGAACGGCAACTCTTTTTGAACTTCTTGCGCTATAACACCTAAATCTTGCTTACCGTTTTTTTCATCATCAGTCTTCCACTTGAACATATAACCATTTATCTTTCTCACAACTTCAAGTGCATTATCCATCTGTTGGAGATCGGTCTTCAATTTTTTATCAGAAGAATAGTTTGCTTCTACATCACCAGCGCTGATTACATTCTTAAAATAACCATTTCCAAACATCATGGTTGTATTACCAACCTCATGAGTGACGTTTGTTGATGGTACTGTATTTGAACCAATCGTCATTACTGCAGCGGTAGTAACAGTACCGCCTCTTAAATTTTGTGTAACGGCTAAGGTATTAGCAGAGAATGTGCCATTAACATATCCATTACCAGAAGTAATAGTGTGGTTTGTTGAGTTGGGTGTAGATACAGCACCAACAGTTATAACGATCGTTCCTTGATCATATACCAACTGATTAGTTCTGTTGACCAATTCTCTAAACGTATCTGTTGCTACCGCAATATTTGCACCAAGATATGATGTTTTAGCCATGTTATCCTCTAACTAAATTTTGTAACATATTTTTGATTTCACCTATATCTGATTTCAATTGTTCGACTTCATCATGAAGCCGTTTAGCTTTATCAGTATCTGAACGCCTAGCTTTAAACACAGAATAAGCATTCTTATCAGTATTTATAAGTGCCATGTTGCTGGCATCGCGAGCAAACTTAGGATCATCTGTTACATATCTTATTGTTTCTTTGTCGGTCATCTTTAAATACTCAATGCCAAAGCTCTAAAGTCTTGTAGTTTTGGTACTCGAGCTGCATTATCACTCAACATGACAATTTTAATTTGGAATGCTTTATACGTATCAAATTTATTTTGTCCAGAGTTATAATACGTCGCAATCGTACTATTTTGAGGATCTTTAAATGCAGTTTGTGGTGTATCAATCTTGAACATATCTGCTTGTGTATTATCAAAACTAATATCATTACCAACTGTAATTATTGTACTATTAACAGCTGTGACAGTTTCAATTTGATAATCAGTAGATGCAGAAGTGTTAACAATTTTTACTAGATCTCCAGCTGCAAGTGCAGATGCTTGAGTATCTGTTGTAGCAATTAAGCTGTTTGCAACATCCGCTAAGCCCTTACCAACCAGTGCTGTTGTGGGTGGTGTATTAGGTAGCGTGTATTCAAACTCAAAGAAATCATCTTCTAGTTCAGCATTAGTTTGAACATCGGTACCAACCTTACTTAGTCTCGTCCAATGTCTATCAATAAACGCATCACTTTCTAGCTCATGAGCAAGTTTAGCATATACTTCAACCTGTGATGTAGCTGGCTGTGTAGCTGTTACATACACCTTTAAATCTTCGGCATCTAGTCCGTCATCTAAAGTCACTACTCTAGAAACATACTTAGCAGTTGAGTTACCTTGTTGTGGTAGATACTCATCTGTGTTACTGTTGTTAATAATATTTTCGTATCTTAGAATATTGCTAATAGAATCATCAATAACTGGACTGATCAATGAATGGAGAGTATTAAATTCGAATGTATGTTTCCACGACTTGCCAGTAGCACCTACAATCTCGTTTGACAAGCTCTTGATCTGAGCTACCTCGGTTAGTTTATTACGGTTGTTCAATGGGAAAGATGTATTAGAGGTTTGTCCAGCCGACGTGTTAGCTTGCGCAAACTGCTTTAGCTGTGATCCTACTGGCGAGATCTGATACATCAAGTTTTCAAAATCTGTAACATTAATGTTATCAACTGTTGTCACAGCAGCATTGGCTTCACTATCTGATCCAATAATAGATACGCTGTTAGCAAATTTAAACGTACTGTTAGTAGCAGTTGATTTTTGCAAATGCATTTCTTTAAGAACATCCGTTGATTCATAATAATATACTTCACCAGATGGTGTTAACTGAATATCAGCTACTCCGGCAGACGTATAATCTGGAAATCCTTGAACTGTTAGACTAGTGTTGTTAGCAATTGCTGTTACTTTTCTAACAGAATGTGATGTTCCATTTGTTAATGCAATGAAATTACCAACTGCTAAGTCTGTACTAAATGTACTTCCTGTACCTGTTACTGTTTCACTTGTTGAACTAAACGAAACATTACCAGTAATGTTAGAGCTGTTGTCATATATGAATACACGCTCACCCTGACTAAACGTGCCATTAATGGTTCCTAATGTAAGGAATTCATGATCATTGTTTTGATAATCTACTGTACCTTGTCTTGCATTAAAATTAGCACGATATATAGTAAATTTAATATCTTCATCTTGAAAAGACTTCCATGCTCTGTTATTAGATGATAAGAACAGAAGACCATCGAATTCATCCTTATTAAGAATAGTACCAGTTGTTAAATCTGCTTCACCTGTCTTTTTAACCCATACGTTATAATTTGGATTATTAGCATCCGGCATAAGAACAAAACAATATTCCATACCAGCACCTACAAATACGGGCGATGGAAAAGTGACTGTTGTTACAGCAGTTCCGTCCGTACTGGTAGTTACGTCTGATGAGTTCAAATGAACTGATCCATAAGGTAGTATTTTGGCTGCTGGAAATCCATTTTCTACTGTTCTGAGTTGAACTACTATACCTAGATTCGCATCTTTTGTTTCAAAATACAAATCCATTTTTGTAATAAACATTCCAGGAGCATTGTCTTTATCTTTAATAATAAATGTTTGAGCTAACGGATCGCCGCCATCGCCCTCATCCTGGCCTCCACAATTAAACCCCGCGCCCGTGCGGGTGCAATCGTCCCAATCTGGCTGCGGCGGGATGGGCAGCGGAGTTGGAGTGAATCCTACAACCGTATTTTGAACAGTAATAGTTGGTCTTTGACTTCTTGTTGAAGTAGACTCAACCATCGTTCCTGTTACAATTCTTTGCCTTGATACTGCTATTTGTTTAGTTGTTAATTGAATGCTTGATTTATCAATACCAAAATTATAAGCATTGAAATCTGCACCACCAGTAGATATAGCATTATCCTGTGTTGATGCAATTGTGCTTTTTTCAGATAAGAGAAGCTGTCTTTCACCTACAGCATATGTTTTAGCTGGTAGGTGGAACACACCGAACAATTCACCAGTATTAGATGAAACAAGGTTAGCACCTTTAGCTCCTGTTACTCTAAAATTGTCTTGAGCTATAGTGTCTGTAGTTGCAACTGTTGCAGGCTGTGTGTTGGCATTAACATCTTTAGCATCAAAATAAGCATAGTGTCGTGTGTTTTGCTTTAGACCAACTACATGGAAGTAAATAAATTGCTCTCTAATATAAGGATTGAATGAAATATCTCTTACAAACTCACCGACCGACTGAGTATTTTTAACTTCTTGTGTATTAAATTGGTTCTGACTATTTTGCCTGGTTATAGTTCTAATAGTATTAAAGCTCTCAACAACTTCAGTTTGTGTTGTCTGAACAGAGTTAGTACCACCAGATGTCGGAACAGTCCTAGTCCCTGTAACCGATGTTGATGTGGTCGTGCCGGCATGAGAGGTAGCTGAGGTGTCACCAATTACATCAGTTCGTGGAGCTTGAATAGCTTCAATATCTCTAATACTATTCAATAAGCTTGATGTGCCTAACGTTAAATCTAATTCAACATGGAAATCGTTTTCCGGTGGATGTCTTACATCCATAAAGTTGTCATAATTTGGATATAGATTAACCGTCCCTCTGAATTGCCAAAACGCTTCTGCTGCATTTCTAGATTTAGTAGCAGATCTTTGCTGGAGATGAGCAATATGATCATATGTTAGTGTAATTAAGTCACCAGTCTTAACGGTGTTAGCATAGCTATTAGGTGTAATATCAACAACATTCGATTTAGTTTTAGGAGCCACTGTTTTTGTTGCTTTATTATAACCCGCTTTAAATTCAGCATCCAATATCGACCCAATAGTTTTATCCTGAAAATTGTCGACAAGGATTCCGTTTTTGAATCTGTCTAACGATGAATTGGCTGCTGTAGGTATAACCAAATTCAGCGACTGTTGTTCCAATAAATTAAGTGAAGTATAATATTGGATTCGTCTTACTTCATCTTTAATATTACCAATTTCAGCCATTGTAAAATTAGGCTGTTGTTTATTAACAATTTTATATGAATAATCCATTCTACCAGCATCTCTTGCATCCCTAGAAGGTAGCGAAGGATGTACCGGTATTTGAACAATAGCTAGAGTCATTCCGTCACCAGAATCCTGAGGTGGTACTGGTTTTTGATTAGACGCACCTTCAATTATACTCATTGCTCCTTGAGGAGACATTGATAATTTATCTATTCTTGGTAGATAATGCTGATAATCCAAAGTCATTTTTGAACCAGGAGCAGCAAAATATTGTTCGCTGCTAAACGAAACAGTGTTGGCAGGATCCGTTGTTGATGCCGCCGCAGTTGTTGCGTTTGTTGTATTGGCTGTGTTTGCACACTGTGGTCTGAAATCAATAGCATCTCGGAGATCAATTGTTGAACCATCAAATGGTGATGCATAGACTGGAATTTGTTGTGTTCTAATTTTATCAAGTGGAAGCGTATCAGTATCATCGTCAACTGGATAACTGTCTACACTATAATATCCCAATCCACTACCACTATTAATAAGGTGCCGGCAACTAACAAGAATCCTAGCCGTGCTGTTGATAGTAGTATTAGAAGCACCAGGCTTAATTTTTAATTTCGACAAACCATAAAAACCATCTTGTTGGTTTCTAATTAATTCAAATTGACTTGTCTGTTCGTATGCTGCAGCTTCAATACTAGTAAAGTTACCATACTTGACATATACTTTTTGTATATCATATACATCAGGGATGCCTAAACTCCAAGGTCCGGTAGTACCACCAGCATTGCTATTACCAGTTATCTTAACATATGTATTTGCAGATAGAAGCTTATTTCGCTGTGCAGACTCACGCTTCTGAACATTGTGTTTAACAAGTACCTTTAGAGTAGACTCTAGTGTTTTACCTCTCGACATGTTAATAGTAGCAGATGATTGATCAGAACTAATTTGTATATTTGCTGCTGTATTGTTTTGTAAGTGAATTGGTTTATCAGCAACATACATCCGTCTATAAGCTTTACCAGTAACAGAGCTACTAAAAGCTGTTAATGTTGTTAAATGAATTGAGTTTGTAATACCTGTGATCAACTCATCTTGAGCGTCTGTAACTCTAATAGTATCACCAACTTGAAAATCACTTGTAAATGTGGTACTAGTCCCTGTAACAACATTACCACTTGTAGCTACTGAACCAGTTAGCACTGCTGTTTGTGCTGAAGCATTGTTAGCAACAATAATGAATTCATTCTCTTCATCTGAACTTAGATAACCACTTGCTGTATAGTCAAATATCTGATTACCGGTAAGTGTAATAACAATAGTGCCGTTTGTAGCTACTGTACCAGTGCTAATTGTTCTGTACGTATATGTCCCAACATCAGCAGCTTTGTGATTAAATGTCTTAATACCTTTAATACCAAGAGGCTGTATAAATTTCCTAAGATTTGTATCTTTGAGGACCGCAGAACCATCTGTGAGTACAACATCAGCAAATCCAACACCAGCATTTGATCCGGTGAAATAAGATACTGCTCTAGAAGAAGAAAAAGCTCTACCTTGATTCATTTGTACATCAAATAGATATAATCTATATTGACCTGTAGATGTGCCAGGTGTATTGTCCTCATAAGTAACTGATCTTACTTTTGCTGTACCAATAATAGTAGCAGCAAGAGTAGGCGCACTTGCTGTTACAGCTGTAGCTGTATTTGTTGTTGGAACTGTCTCGGCCGATCCAGCTGGGCACGTGGAGATTCTGTTACCAGCAGTGTCGAGTAATTTAACTGTTACACCAGTATTGAAATCAAAACTACCAAGTAATTCATCGACTATAATATAATTGCCATAGCTTTGACTTACTGTCGCATTTTCTACATTAGCAGTGTCATTACCCTTTCTAATTCTTACTCGGCCAGATGAAACCAATTCATTCCTAAACCCTTTAATATATGCTTTGCCAGCCCCCAAAACAACATTATCATAAGTGCTATTACTAGCTAGATCTTCAGTAGAGAATGAGAAAGGTTTAACAACATAGTCGCCACTTTCTTCATATGTCCGCTTAGCCATCTCTTCGCCGATTTGAGAATATTGTGTATCCTCTTTAATAACAATAGGCACACCGTTTTCAAACTTCATTAATGTTAAAAAGTTATTACTTGCTTTAGCATTGACATTTGTATTGCTAATCAGTGTTGGTATAAGTTTTAATCGATCAGCACCTGGTGCATTTTCGTTATTAAACCCAGCAGCATTATCTAAAAGAGAACTATTGGAAGAACTATTAATAATAGATTCTGTCGTCGTAAACCCTACAGAATAATTGTCTGGTTCATCGTCATAATCTTTAACATTAACACCTTGTTTGAATACATCTACAAAATGACCTTTTTGATATATTACTCCATCACTAACAATAACGCGTGAAGTTTTACCGACCGTATCAAATTCTGTATTACCAGATTTGTTGAATGTTGTATTAGCAACTGTGAATGAAGCTGTAGAATTAACTGTTGCAGAGATGTTTGCACTAGTACCGTCTGCTGTCGTGACAGTAATTGTTGGAATATTATCCCACTTATAATCTTTACCTGCTGTAATCAACGTAACTGTTGTAATACCACCAGTACTGTTTGTTGATACATTAGCTGTAGCATTGGTACCGCGTTCGGCTGCAAACGCCAATGTATCACCATTAGTATAAGCGCTACCACCGTCATTAATGGTAAATGTGTTTGAGATTTGGCCATTTGCTGGATAAAATACAACTGTATCACCAGCGGTGAAAACTTCTTTATCTACTCCAGCAACATCACCAGTATTAATGTACGTACCATATAAGGTATTCAACTCCGGATTTGTTATTTCAAACCCACTTTTTGTATCTTCAGTTTGCATACTAAGATTAGAGGATGCCTGAACAACATACCCGTTTGAATAATTACCAACAATATAAGTAGCGCCAGCAGTGTCTCGATCATTTAGTTTTATGAAGTCGACATCTCTAGTTGTAAATGTACAACCACTAATAATACTGCCCGCTGTGATAATATTATCACCAAACTTTTCGATTTGACTTTGAAGAATAGATTGAAGCTGTGTTAACTCTCTTGCCTGCACTGGAACAGAAGGCTTAAACAACACCCTATGGTGTTGACTATTAGCAGCAAAGTCATCATAATAAGGACTTGTATTTAAATTGGTATCAAGAGAATTTGACATTTCTTTCCTCTAAAATTTTAGCACTAGTTTAACTGTTTCTGTCAAAGTATTTGATCTTGACACAGCTTCAATATTTTTAAGAAACAAAACTTCCCCTGATCCTCTAACTAGATCTGGTGGAATACTGTTTTTAAACCTTACGGTTTGAGATGAAGTACCCCCTGTTACTATATAGGTGTTAGAAGCAGAGAACGCTCCTCTACCCGTTGACAAGGAGGTATGTGTACTATTACTTTGATATACAGTACCGTTCGCATTGGATGTTGTTTGCGTTACAGCTTCATCTTCTGTAAGAACTGTTCCACTTACAAGATTATGTTCAAACTTATGTGTTTGTTGAAAATAATGAGAATTCGATCTAGCTGTGTCCTTGCCATTAACCAAATATGCAGTTATTAAAGCACTAGCTCCAGATGATCCACCTGTTATGTTTGCACTAGTACTGAAAAATCCATAAGCGTTTGACAATTGGACCTTGGTTGTGTTTGCTGCTTGTACATATCCTTTTGCACTAGTAGTGCTGTGGGTTACAGTTTCTCCGACCGTAAATGCAGCTGAAGGAGAATCAATAGTGACTGCTGCATTAGCATAATAAGGATTTTTAATTAATCCAACGGTTCTGAAATCGTTGTCTGTTTGAATATTAGTAGATTCGCTATTTGCAAAGTCAGTACTTATAATAACATACCGAGCATCTAATTCACTTTTAGGATCTTTACTATGACCACCAAACGGCCCTATTACAGCTCGCGCAGCTGCAAGATTAGCAGAAGCCATATTATTTGCTTCTATACTTACGTTTGCGTAGGTATAACCGGACCCTCTTTGTAGTATCTGTATGTTTGCTACTGTATTAGTAGAGGTACTAATCATAGCTCTAGCAACAGCATTAGAACCATCACCACTAATTGTTACCGTAGGTGTGATCTCATATCTTGAAGAACTGTCTGGACTTGCTGAAAGAGCTGTAGCTACAACAACGTGTTTACCTGTTGAGTTAGAAACAAAATCAGATATCTTAGAAATTTCTCCGTTAGCTACACCAGCCGTAAAGTATATCGAACAGTTGTTGTAGTAATCGTTATTAGCAGATAATGTAAAAGCTGTTGACGTTATTATGAACTGTGTAGTATTAGTTGCAGTTACAACAGCCCCATTTGCAAACTCATTATAATTATTACCACTATTAGAGACAAAATATTGATCTACTGCGCCATTAATCGCATTAGCCACTGCATTAGAATGAGCTACTACTGGAATATAGTTATTAGATGTGAAGTTGCTATATGTGGCTGCTGGGATTGTATACATGAATCTCCACTGATATCCATCTGTAGCACTCTTAATATACAACGAACTGAGAGTACTAGAGACATCTGAATACAGTGGTTGCGAGTTTGAAACTGAGTTTCCATTATTATTAATGCATTTCCAAACGTGATAATCAGAACCTTCTAGTGTCGACACATAATAATTTTTTGTGTTTAAGTCAACATCTTGATCGTCATAAGGATAATATGTAGTTCCATTTGCCCATGATACGTTATTAATCCCATGTGCAATATCACTACTAGTAACTAATTTCCCAAATACCATCTCATCATAAGTTTGAAAAAGTGAGTTAGCAATTGATTGATTTGGTGTAGGAGTACTTGCTTCAGAAAATGCAGTGTGTTTGCTAGTAAACACATAGTACATATCATTAGCAGCCTCAGTAACAGATTCAACTAGCTGTCTGGCGCCGTGTACATTAAATTCTTTATATATTCTCTCTGTCATCTCTATGCCTGAGTTACACTAGTGTTAGCCATACTTATCGCTTTACTATTATAGGTTTCGATTTGAGCCTTACCAAAGAGTTTATATCCAGCGGTGTGTACAACATCCTTTAAGGCCGTCTTGTATTTATTTAGCTCAAATTCTGATAGTACTTGATACGAGAACTGCTGATAAAAATCGTTATCTGGTATAAAATACTTTTCGCCTAGAATACCACTATTCGTTTTATGATATCCTATTGCAATACCTGTTCCACCAACATTAGCTGTACCATTAATTGTTTGAGTAGAATCACCAATTTTAAATGTTAATTCTTCACCTTCTTTGAATCTCAATCCAGAATCTATAATTGAAACAGTATCAATTAACCCTTCACCAACTATAACATTGGCAAATGTATTACTATTGATACCTGCTTTTACAAATCTGTTATAATTATTTGGTGGTCCACCAATATTATTAATTTGAAATGATTTGGTGTTATTATTAGATTGTAGTCGCTCTGAAGTTGTACTACTAACAAAGAAATCATGTTCAATAGAATGCATTCTTATACTTAAACTGTTATTTGATGTATTACTCGATAATATTTTACCTGTGGCTGTAACATTTTCGGTTGTATTTGATTGAACTGTTACAGTATTAACAGTATGCCCAGATAAGAATCCTGTCATAGTATTAGCTGTAAATGTAGCACCATAACCAGTTGCATACACAGCACTTCCGGACGTCTTCTGAACGATACCACCTAGCACCAACGTTGAGGTATTAGGAACACTACGTACCTGCGCAAAATTATTAACTGTTGAGTTAACAACTTGAACTACTCCTTCCCCAACAGTATAACTGTTTGCAGTAGTTGTGTTGAATGTTAGTGTTTGTGTTGGATCTAATCTATATTGTCTAAGCATATCTCCTGCTTCAGGAGTAGTACCAGCTCTATTGGAATAAAGAATTTCTATATCGTTTTGATGAAACGATTCCACATATTTATTTTGACCTAAAATAATTGGATCACCAGTATATTCACTACCTGAACTAGTTATTGTTATAGTTGAAATCTCTCCTAGTAGCTCTGATGTTTCATACGTAAGAAATTTGTCTAAGACATCATCGATATTACCAAGAACCGACTTAGAAAATCCATATCCAAGTGTAGCAACATTACTATTAGAACCGTCAATGACTGTATCTGCAAATACAACACCACCTGATCCAGTATCACCAATAAAGTCTGTATATACATTAGTACTAACTGTATTACCAACAGAATTTATTGATACACTTGTTCCGTTTCCTGATCTATTACTGACAACAGCAGCGTAAGTATTTGATACAGCACCTTTAACGAACCCTTGAGGTTCTGCAGGCCACACTATATTATTAGCTATAATACCTATTGAATTTGCTCGGCGCCCTATGAACGTGCCAGTTGCATAGCTGTTTGTAAATGTACTAAAGCTAGCATTTACAGTATTGTCTTCTGCAAATCGTAATTTAACAACAGAAGAACTAAATGTTCCAGTATTTTCGTATACTATCATAGAACCATTGGTATAAGTTGTAGAATTAGTTGTTGCTATTGAAGAAACTCTACCGTTAGCAACAACTCCCCCTGTTGAATTTATACCTACTACATATGAGGTTACATTAACTGTATCAACAAATGTATTTGAGGTGGATGTAAATCCAATAGTAGCTCTTGGTGAATAAACTTGCTCATATATTTGAAACGTATTAGCCGGCCGAGTTTCTAGCGGGTGAGACGTATTAGCATCATCATATATTGCATTAACATATGTATTACTAATATTGTTAACCTGTAGTGTGGTGTTACTTATTTGTAAATTGGATAAGGCAGAGTTGCTACTATAACCAGATCCTCCAACCTGAATTGTAACATTAGGAATACCTGATCCTGATTTAATAGTTTTAACCCGTACAACTCCTTGAGTAGACGTGTTAGCTGTCGATTTAACAACTAGTTCTTGTCCAACACTATAGTTATTACCGGCATCAGTAAATGTAACATCAGACAAAGATCCGTTTAATCTCACTCTATATGTATTGCTTGAATCTCTTATTAGCTCATCGCCGATGAAATTTCCATTCAAATTTTCAAGAAACAATATTTGTAGTAGCGTACCTTGAACATTAGTCTCAACAATAGATGTAACATAAGCTGTAGCACCAGATGTTTCACCAGTAATATCGTTACCTAGAAATGCTGCTAGTGCTGTTCCATCGGAAGTATATAATTCAATATATCTTGGAGTTACAAACTCAGCATCAGATAATTTGAATAAGTGTTCGTTTGGAATCCAAATATCCGAGTTTTTACCATAAACGAGTTTGAAGAACAGCTCTACTGCGCGCTTAGACCCTTTTGATCTGTATAGGTCTAATACGTGCTTAATTAAGAAAGGTAGATCAACAGAACTCTCGTCTGGTATACTGAATAAATACGTCTTTTTGAAATGAGTTATGAAGTCCCCAACGAGTTGATCAGGATCTGTATATTGAATTAAATCTCGAGAATAACCTAAAGACTTAGTTGATTGTTCTAGATATTCGTAGTATGCTTTTGTAAACGCAACAAGAAGAGGCCCATCATCACGAAATATCTCAGGAAACTGTTGCTCTATGAGCGGTGAGATATAGTCTTCAATATCACTGAGAACGGGCATATTACAATCTCAATTCAGTAACAGTAACAGTTGTGTCAGCTGTTCTTATTCTAACAACATCGTTTCTTGCACCACCAACATCATCATCCTTAGGTGTAGCGTAAATCTTTAAAGAACCAGATGTAGCTCCAGTAGAATATGAATTAATAGTCAGTTCTTGAATTGATATTGATCCTGTTGTATAATTCACTGTCCCAACGTTGCTACTTAAAACAACAAGATCATCATCACTAGCAGTTACTACTTGCATTGCTCCACCACCATCGTCTCTTAAAAAGGCACCATTAATATTATTAAATACAAATGATTCTGATGTAATGGCTGGAGTAGATAACGAGATATAAGCATCTTGAGTTAATTGATCTACTGGATTATCTGCTTTCAATGCATTATTAAATTCTAGAGTTTTAGTATAAGGAACAGCACCTTGGGGTTCAATATCCTTAGTCATTCTAACACGAACTTCATTACTAACAATAGATCCGTCAGTCTCATTAACCTTTTCAATTAATTTACTTTTACGAAGTGCTGTATCAAATTTATCAAGGTTATCTGTATTAAAAGTATCTATTGTAGTAGCTACTAAAGTTTGTATTTGACCTATTGTCTTTTGAGTATCATTCTTATCAAACTTAACTGTTGTGTCGATTACCACATTAATAAAATCAGAATCTATAACTTCTCCTCTAATTCCAATTGGCATCTTAGGCTTTAAGAAATTAATGATTTGAGCTTTTAACGCAGTGGGAAGAACATCATACGAAGAACTTCTTACTGCTAATTTAACAACACCAAACTGAGGAACAGGTTCTTCTGAACCATCATATACGTGCATTGAAGTTACATCATTAAACTCATTTTGTGTTAATGTTATATAATCTTGTTTAGTTACTGCTCTTTCTTGAACAGCCAGTGCTCTTGGTGCTGCAAATTTAATATCATCTAAGTTTTGATTCACTGCACCGTTAGTTGCTCTAGTTTCTAATGTTATTACAGCATCATGACCAGCAATAGCCGTAGCACTGAAACTATTAGCACCATTTGGATCTGTACCAGAAGAAATACGATATGTTAATTCCATCAAATTATTATTAGCCAATTGTCTACCAAATGTTCCATTACCAAACACTACTTTGTAACTACCATTAGTAGATGGCTCTACAAAATATACATTACTTGTACCAGTAAGACCAAACAAAGTATTGGCACGAGTATACTCGCTATTAGTACTATCTGTGTTAGACGTTCTTACTTTAACGGTTAGACTGGTAAGATCTACATCGAAGTTGTTAATATAAAATTGTTGTGTATTTGGTGATGTGTTACTAACCAGTGCCGCCTCTTGAATAATTTCTCCTTCATAGATAGCAACATTAGATATTTGATAACTGTTGTTAGCATATACTGTAATATCAGTATTAGTTGAGAACGTATACGTATTATCACCAACTGTAGATGTAAAAGCAGTCAATCTTGGAATTGAAATCGAATGTGGATTTGATGACGGATTAACATTAATATTAACAAAAGCCAAGGATGATCTATATGATCTTGGTAGATAGTTCAATGTCTTTGCTATGGAATAAACACTATCTCTTAATTGGGCGCTATCTAGAAACATCTCTGTTGCTACATGATTCAAATACACATTATTGTAATAAGTGTTATATGCAAGTACATCTAAGAATACATTTAAAGTAGAACCAGAAAAATTATAATCCGCAAAAACAGCTTGTCCTTCTAAGAAGGTTTGCAGGTTTGATTTGATTGAATCAAATTCTAAATTGGCGACCGAAAATTCAGTATTGGCGGCCATTTTATCTAGTCCTCTCTATGGTTATCGGTAATGTAGTTTGTACCTGACTATTTATAATCATAAAATGAATACTAATATTAGCATTGTTACGATCATGATCAAAATTTATATCTGCATACAAAAATTCAGCTCTAGGTTCATGGTTATCAAAAACCTCTGCAATATAATCATTACATATTTGAGGAAGATGTAATGACATATTCTCAAACAAAAGAGCTTTGAGATTAGAACCAATCTCTGGATGGAAAAGACGTTCATACTTATTAGTCAGTAATAGATTTCTTACAGACTGTTTAACTGCATTCTCATTTGTTTTCTTATTAAGCTCACCTGTATTTGCATGACGAGTAAAGTCAGTAAAAAGATCTGAATAGAAATCAGTCTTTGTAGTAACTTCAGTTACTGTTCCTACTTTACTCATTGTGTTTCTTCCTCATTAAAGGAGGCTGGCTCTGATCCAGGTGGCAACGGAGCACCCATTTTATTAAAGAATGCTGTCGTCTTGTCATCGAGCCCACCCGGTTTATATATTTCGTTATGTATTCCTGGCGCAGCGGCTTGTGCACCTATCATTAGATTGGTAGTTATATTTAGTAGATTAGCTTGATCGACAACAGCTCCTGTCACTGGATCTAATCCCCTAGTTATTGCAATACCCGGCGCCTTTGTTGGTAGAGCAGCTGTTGTTACTACTTTACTTAAAGACTTAGCTAAGTTTTGAAATGTATTTGTATTCTCTCCCAAAAACGTAGTTAGTGTTCCTAATGTTTTCTGTGTATGTCCAATAGCAGCTTCTCTACCTTGTTTGAAAGAAGCATTAAATTCTGCCTGCGATGGAAATCCGGATGGAACCATTACTGATTCCCCATCCTCATCTACTTGTGTTTCATAAACAATGTTCTCACCTGTAGATGGATCGGATACTATTTCTGTAGTTACTGGTGCCTTGAAAATATTCAACACTGATCTTTTGTTGGCTACCAGTATACCAGGATCAGATAAGAAAGAATTCTTTAGCGTTGCCGCTACCTCTTTTAATACAACTGGATCTGGTATCGCATCTTCAAGAGCATCTACTATTGGAGCGACCGCAGGTATACCAAACTTAATTCCAACCAACTGTTCACCATTCACCTCACCATCTTCATCATACGTTGGTTCTTTCTTAAACTTAATATTAGGGATTGCACTACCAGGATCGAATCCCGAGAGGCTTGTTAGTGATTTAGAAATGTCACCAGTGAGTGATTCAAGACTAGGAAGCTTTATTCCAGACGTACCGTTTGCGACACCATCTTCATCAAATGTTGGTTGCGGACTCAATAAATTAGTAACACCGCCAAGGGCTCCCAGATCCCCTGATAAGGCCTTGCCCATCTCTTCTTGCAAACTAATTAATTTTGGCTCAGCCAATTTTGCTGCATCCAACATTATTTTAGAGGTTGCTTCTACTTGTTCTTGAGCCTCTTTCATTACAGCTTGTAGTGCTGAAGGTT
>Ga0209815_1000878_pt1 | contig 21187 bp, 20 predicted proteins | sample CoawatmetaG00DNA_FD_187507 | JGI IMG/M metagenome (GOLD analysis project Ga0209815, IMG submission 187507) | Marine microbial communities from the West Antarctic Peninsula - Coastal water metaG002-DNA (SPAdes) (version 2) | ecosystem: Environmental > Aquatic > Marine > Coastal ...
AACGCATGGCGCTCATATGATCAATACCTGGATCTAAACCACACTCATTAAGAAAGACTAAATTCTTCGCCTTTACTTCTTGGTCAAGTCCCTTCATTTCATCACTTAAATAGCTGGCGGTCAAAAGATGTATGCTTAATTTTAAGCAGGCCTTCGCAACGTTCATATGCATGTGCGCTGGAACCATAGAAATAGCTACATCCGTGTCTGCTAATTCAAGCTCCAATAAAGTCGTATCTGTGATGTCAATCGCAGCAGCTGAACACTGACTAGTCTCCTCACCTAATCGGTGCTGAGCAACTTTTAAATCTCTATCTAAGACTCTTAAATACCATTGGTGACTCTCTAGTCGATCTTTAAGGTATGGGACTAAACTTTTGGTGCTCAAACCGGCACCAATTAATACAATTCTCTTCATTCAATAAGCTTTGGAACTAATTTAACACTTTCTTTTGTTGTTGCTTAGGCAACATAACTAAAGGTTATTGCCCGATTTTCAACATTGCATTTCCACCCGTTTAGGGCTAGATTTAACACATGAAATATACTATAGCACTATTAGGCATTACTGCTGTTTTTCTTGGAGCTTTTGGAGCTCATGGTTTAAAGGATCTATTAGAACAAACTGCTATTCAGTCTTATAAGACAGGAGTTTCGTATCAACTTCTACATACGGTAGCGATACTCGCGCTGTATAATTCAACGGGGACATTGATCACAATCCGTCTATGGATTGTCGGCATAATACTGTTCTCCGGAAGTATTTATGCACTGACTTTGGATGAGTTAATCGGTATTGATCTAGATTTCATGGGACCCCTTACACCAATAGGAGGTCTTTTCTTGGCTGCAGGCTGGTGCTCCGTTGCATTCAAAACAAAGACACTTGTGGATAAATCTTGAATATCGTCAGATAATTAGTGAATAGTTTAGCTCGCTATAAAAGCATCATTATTATATTTGACCAACCTATTGTAGAACCAACCAAATACTTCATGATTTCCAAGAACCACACGGATACCTTGAGCTTATTAGGCATCAAGACCAATATTGTTTTCAGCAACTTAGACCCTAAAATCCTTGAACAACACAGCATAGACAAAAATATGGCAGTGAGAACTGCACATGGTGCTATAGCAGTGAATACCGGTAAATATACCGGTAGAAGTCCAGAGGATCGATTCATTGTAAAGGATAAAATGACTCAAGAATCGGTTTGGTGGGGTCCTATGAATAAACCGTTCGACCCAATAAAATTCAGTGCCTTGAAAAAACGTGTTTGCGCCTATTTAGAGGGCAAAGATGTGTACATAAGAGATGCCTTTGCTGGTGCCCATACAGATTATAGATTATCATTAACCGTAATTAATGAGTATCCATGGTCCAATCATTTCGCCTCAAACATGTTTCTAAGACCAAGCGCACAAGAGCTTGAAAACTTCCTTCCCGAGTGGACGGTCATTAATGCACCTGGCTTTATGGCTAATCCGGATATAGATGGAACACGACAAGAAAATTTTGCGGTTTTAAGCTTCACAGAAAAAACTATTTTGATTGGTGGAACTGGATATACTGGTGAGATCAAAAAAGGCATTTTTAGCGCCCTTAACTTTATCTTACCACATCAAAGGAATGTTTTAAGTATGCATTGTTCTGCTAATGTTGGAGAATCAGGCGATACATCAATTTTCTTTGGGCTTTCTGGAACAGGTAAAACCACATTAAGTGCAGATCCAAATAGAAAACTAATTGGAGACGACGAGCACGGCTGGAGTGATGATAATACTATTTTCAATTTCGAAGGAGGTTGTTATGCTAAGGTCATAGACTTAAGCGCAGAGAAAGAACCTGATATATTTAACGCTATTAAAGAAGAAGCTATTCTTGAAAATGTGATACTGAATAAGGACCTAACAGTCAAGTTTGATGATTCAAGCATCACACAGAATACACGCGTAAGTTATCCGATTCATCACATTTCAAATACGCAGCCTGGTTCCTTAGGAAATAATCCGAAAAACATATTTTTTCTTACCGCAGATGCGTATGGTGTCCTCCCTCCTATTTCAAAGCTCACACCAGGACAAGCTGCCTATCATTTTATAAGTGGATATACAGCCAAGGTAGCCGGTACTGAAGAAGGTGTCACTGAGCCCAAAGCGGTATTTAGCGCTTGTTTTGGAGCACCATTTATGCCATTGCATCCAACCGTCTATGCTGATATGTTGTCCAAGAAGATGACAGCGTCTGGTGTCAACGTTTGGTTGATTAATACCGGATGGAGCGGCGGCGTTTATGGAGTAGGGAAAAGAATGAAACTTTCTCATACGCGTTCTATGATTACAGCAGCGATGAATGGATTGCTAAATAATGTTGAGTACCATGAACACCCTGTTTTTGGGTTAGACATGCCTACTACGTGCGAGGGTGTTCCTACATCACTATTGAATCCAAAATCTACTTGGGACAACGCAGATGCTTACGATAAAGCAGCGCATGAGTTAGCCAATAAATTCACTAATAATTTCAAGCAATTTGAGAACCAGGCATCAGAGGAAATTCTATTGGCCGCGCCAAGAACTGGTTTTAACTAAAAATGTCGCAGCATAATGATTGTCAAACTTGATTTAAATTATTTAACATGGGAAAAACCACATTATATACTGCCGTAACATTAGATGGATATATAGCCAAAAGTGATGGTAGCGTTGCCTTTTTAGACGATCCTATGTACCAACTTCCAGATGAAGATTATGGTTATAGAGCATTTTACGATAGTATAGACATTGTACTCATGGGCTATAACACGTATAAACAAATATCTGAATTTGAGACTGAATACCCTTACGCAGGTAAGAAGAGTATTGTCATAAGCAGCAGCAGTGAAGTAGCTGTTTCTAAAGAAGGAGTTGCCGTAAGTACTGATACAGCAGAAGATGTTCTGCGTAAACTTAGGTTAAGTGACCAAAACATATGGATCATTGGTGGGGGTGCGACAAACGCTAGCGTTCATGAAGCTGGACTTATTGATCAGATGATATTAACCTACATACCCATAACGTTAGGTTCTGGTATTCCATTGTTTAGATCAAATAATACCTCTCAGCAATGGCGAAATATGGGGTCCAGGTCCTTTCCTAACGGTTTAGTTCAAATTACACTCGCAAGGAAATAATCAACCTGCTGTTCTAGCGTTGTTTTATCAGCGTTGTTTTCAATAATAAAAGATGAACCATCTCGTCTTATTTGATCACTAGTTTGATTAGAAATACGGTTCATGACATCCGTTCTACTTAGTTCAGGGCTCCTTTCCAGTACCCTCTGAACCCTAAGTTCTTGCTCCGTTATGACAACCAATATTTCTTGACATGAGCCATCAGATGTTTCGAACACTAAGGCACTTTCTTTAAATACAATGAGCGCATCATTCTGAAGAAGCCATTGATCGAAATCCGATCTTACGAAGGGATGAACTAATTTTTCTAAAGCTGCCTTAAGCGAATTATCAGCGAAAATTTTTGCGCTCAGAAAAGATCGGTCGAGAGTTCCATTGCTCTGGTATGATTTATTGCCGAAAATCTTCACGATTTTGCGTTTTAAATCTTCATTGTAAGACATTAAAAATTTAGCACGTTCATCGCTGTAATAAACGTGCATGCCTTTGTTTTCTATAAGTTTACAAACAGTACTCTTTCCTGATCCTATACCGCCTGTAACACAGAATACCCGTTTCATTGAATAGGTTTTTCTAATTTATGTGGAGTTATACTCAAAAGCTCTACTCCCTCATTTATCACTGTTACATGGGCTAATTCAAACTTATCAAAGTCTTTGAAAGTTAACTCACATAAGTCGATTAACTCGCTGTTTTTTATTAGACTAAACGGGCCGCTGAACCAAAGTTTAACTTCGTATACACGTTGTCCTATTCTCCGTTGATAGATGAACTCTTTCTCTACCCAATATTCTGATGTGCCTATAACATCTACTGAATTTACAGATAATTCTAGTCCCTTTTCCAATTCGTCCAAAGGCAAGCTGATTGCCATGCTTCCCTCCCAGACAACTTCAGGTATTGTAACGAAAACCTGTGTTCTTTGCATTCTGGCAATAGGACCGGTTAAAACTACCGTATCCGGTTCTATTCTTAAAGCTTCGCTCCATCGCATTCCAGAAGGAAGCGTAACATTCCGAAAGCCCTTAAGAACTACTGGTACACTTACAGAGGATAGCCGCTCTGAAGGAAACATAACACTAGTTGTACCTATAGTAAAGGAGTATTCATTCCCATATTCTTGATTCAACAATGCCCTAACATCCTCAGATGATACGGACATTTGACCAGATTTATCTACGTAAAATGATTCCTTTTCAACCACGACAAGAACTTCTTCAAATTGTCCTAATCGAAGTGCATTAATTCCTGAAGATTCAACCTCAATCATTAACGGCACTATGGTGTCTAGTAAATAATATCCCTCTACTAAAGAGGATTCCGCTACAATATTTACGCTGCAACTTTTTGTAGACGTGGTTCCTGTGATAGTCATCACTAACCACACCAACCCTGCGAACAAAACAAAGGCAAAGGCGTCAGGACGAATTATGTGCTTAAATCTCTTCATAAAAAAACCGACACTAAGGTCGGTTTTTTTTTACTTTTCAGAAGCTTGGTATTGAGCACTGAGCTCTTTACTAATGGAGGTCTTTTCTACTTTAAGTCTAGAGTTTTCACACTCCAAAGTAAAAGTAGTCTCACCTACCTCTAAAATTTTACCGTGGACTCCGGAAGAAGTAACCACTCTAGTTCCCTTTTTAACTTCGCTTCGAAATGTTTTTTCTTCCTTTTGTTTCTTCATCTGCGGACGGAAAAAGAAAAGATACATGACCAATAATATCATGATAAAAGGTAAGAAACTCATAATGCCGCCACCAGCGGCCGCTTGTAAAAATAGATTTGTCATTAGTTACTTGCTATTACAGTTGAGGTGATATTTAAGACTTTCGTTTGTGGCACCGCATTTGTTGTTAATGTCACTCTCTTATCTTGTTTACCAGCTCTCCCAGTTGAATTAAAACTTACTTTGATTTCACCTGTCGCTCCTGGAGCAATGGGTTGACGTGGCCAGACTGGCACTGTACAACCACACGAGCCTTGTGCATTTGAAATGATCAGAGGACCTTCACCTTCATTTTTGAAAGAAAACACATGTTCTACTACGAGTCCCTCGTTGATCTCACCAAAATTATGAAATTCTTCCTCAAAAACTATTTCAGGAAGTACTTCCATCATGGTCTCATTCTCAACCTCTGTTGAAGATTCAATTCTGTCTGTCGCACTATTACAAGCAGTCATCACCAGCGCAAAAGACGCTAAAAGAATTACTTTTTTCATCGCTTCTTTTTTTAATTATTCAATTATTCCTCGACCTACTTTTTGGAGTAAACCTTCTTCTCGCAAATTAGTCACGATTTTGTCAAGAATACCATTGATGAAGGAAGAACTTTTAGGAGTACTATATTCTTTTGACAAGTCTAGGTATTCGTTGAGGGATACTTTCACAGGAACTTCGTCAATTCCTCTCCATTCAGCAATACATAGCTTCATAAGAACAACATCTATTTTCGCAATGCGATCACTCTCCCAATTTTTACTTTTTTCCTTGACTCTGATCATGCTGTCTTCTGCGAATTCAAAATACTTCCGCATTAAGAATGGACCAAAACCAGCATCATTTTCATCCTTAAACAGATTGGGAATGGTCAAGGATAGAACACCCTCATTCCAATTCGAAATCACCTTACCCGTCATCATTTGTGCAGCATCTAAATCGTCGCTCCATTGGGCATGCTGATCTTCATAAATATCATGTATGAATTCGTTCTCAGCAATATGTTCTTGATAAATCTCTTTTATAAATCTCTTTTGATGGAGTAAAGTAGGTTCCTTCGATAGGTATTGCTCAAAAAGATCTCCAGTTAGGATCGTATTGACAATGTTCATAAAGTGCTGGTCATATTCACTCCACTGAATATGGGCACTTTCCATTAAGGTAGTAAGAGCAGCATTTTCTTCACACAATGCAAAAAAGGGAATATCGATTAGCTTAGCTATATGCTCTAAAAGAACAAGATCCTTTACATTACGTTTTTCAACTAGGTCATACTGCTGTTTTGCTAGCTTTTTAATACGTAGTAAAGCATTTATGTCCCAAGCGAAAAGAGTGTGTACCTCCTCTATGCTCTTTTCTAAATTCTTCAAGAGTGTTGCAGCGCTTATCTCTGAATCCACGGCGTGGGCATAAAGATGGTGCAACACTTTTATTCTAATGTGTCGTCTAGTAATCATAAAAAGAGGATTTTTGGCACAGGTTCACCACAGAACAGAACTGTATTCAATAAAGTCGTGTTATTTTTGTGGCACCGCATGCAAAGAGCTTTTGTTCTTGTGGCAAATATACATTCGCATTGACGCATTACAGCTAATGAACGCACTAAAAAAACTCAACAAATACTTCCTGAAATACAAATGGTTGATGATTGCCGGTGGCTTTTTCGTTATTATTTCTGTGATCTTCAAGTTATTCCCTGCGTTATTAATCAGAAATAGTTTTGACACCATTGCCCAAGTTATCGATAATTATAAGGAAGGTTCTGTTCAAAACTCAGAAGTCAGATGGCAATTGGTACGTTATGGTCTTTACATCATAGCTTCAGCGATTCTCCAAGGAGTCTTTATGTATTTCATGCGCCAAACCATTGTGGTGATGTCTAGACATATAGAATACGATCTTAAAAACGTAGTTTTCCATCAATATCAGCGTTTAACACAACGGTTTTTTAAAAAGAACAATACAGGTGACCTGATGAATCGGATTTCGTCAGATGTAGGAAAAGTGCGCATGTACGTGGGGCCTGCTATCATGTACACCCTAAACACCGGGTTTACTATTATTTTAGTGATTACGATCATGATAAGTGTTAGTCCCAAATTAACGCTCTTAACACTCATACCTCTACCGTTTCTGGCTTTACTCGTTTATAAGGTGGCCAATCTTATCAACAAAAGATCACTCAAAGTACAAGAGCAGCTTTCTAGTTTGAGCACTTTTGCGCAAGAGAGTTTTTCTGGTACGCGGGTGATCAAGTCCTATCATAAATGGCCTTGGTTCTCTAAAAATTTCAAGGAACAAGCCTTAGAATATCGGTCAGTTAACGAAGAACTGTTCAGAGTAAATGCTACGTTCCAACCGCTGATGATTCTTATGGTAGGGCTCAGTACGTTAATTACCATATTCGTGGGTGGGCAGTTGTATTTTGCGGGTGAGGTTAGCGCTGGAAATATTACTGAATTTATTTATTATGTAAACCTTCTAACTTGGCCAATTGCGTCTATCGGATGGGTAACCAGCTTAGTTCAAAGTGCTGCCGCTTCCATGGAACGCTTGGATGAATTCTTGAATGAAGAACCAGATTTTGAATCGGGGGCGCACAAGCCCAATACTTTTGTAGGTCGCGTTGAATTTAAAAATGTGAGTTTCACATACCCTAATAGTGGCATTCAAGCCTTAGACCGAGTGAGTTTCATTCTTGAACCTGGACAAAGTATAGGGATTTTAGGGAAGACCGGATCGGGCAAAAGCACCATCGCTTCGCTGATAGTAAGACATTATGACCCTTCTTCTGGGGAAATTATAATAGATGGTGTAGACTTAAAGCAATGGCATCTGCCTACGCTACGATATTTTTTAGGCTGGGTTCCGCAAGAAGCCTTCTTGTTTAGTGATACCATCGCGAATAACATTGCTTTTGGTATGCCCAGCACAGATATCAAGGAAGTTATTGATGCATCCGTTGCTGCTGGTGTACATGAAAATATTGACGAATTCCCGGAAAAATACGAAACCAAAGTTGGCGAGCGAGGCATTACGCTTAGTGGTGGTCAAAAGCAGCGTATTAGTATTGCACGTGCAATTATTAAATCCCCGAAACTTATGGTTTTTGATGATTGTCTAAGCGCTGTAGATACAGAGACAGAGGAACTTATATTATCGAATATAAAAAACGTAACCACTTCTATTTCCACTCTGATTATTGCACACAGAATATCAAGTGTTAAGCATTGTGAGCAGATTATCTGCCTAGAAAACGGTTCTATTATAGAACATGGGACGCACCAGGAATTAGAAAATGCAAGCGGACATTATTCCGAATTGATAGCGCTTCAATTGGACGGGAAAGTTGCCTAATAAGTCCTCTCTGGTTGTTCATTACTTTTTTAGTATTAATCCTCCCCTTCGCTTACATTTGAGAAAGGATAAAATTTCACACTGAAATGGCGAGAATCATAGCTATAGCTAACCAAAAAGGTGGTGTTGGTAAAACAACAACTGCAGTAAATCTAAGTGCTGCGTTGGGCGCATTAGAAAAGAAAGTACTTCTTATTGATGCAGATCCCCAGGCAAATGCGACCAGTGGGTTGGGAATAAAGCACGCAGAAGCGACCAGAGGAACATACGAATTGATCGAAGGAGCGTTGTCTGCTGCTGAACTTATTCAAGCGACAACGTCCCCCGGAGTTTCAATTATCCCAGCACACCTTGACTTGGTTGCCGTAGAACTTGAAATCATAGATCAACCAAAACGTGAGTTTTTTCTAAAACGAGCGCTCGAATCGGTTCAGGACCAGTTTGATTATATTATTATAGACTGTGCACCTTCACTAGGTTTAATCACCTTAAATGCATTAACCGCAGCCCACGGAGTACTCGTACCTATTCAATGTGAATACTATGCCTTAGAAGGCTTAGGTAAACTTCTGAATACCATTAAGAGGGTTCAAGAAATTCATAATGATCATCTTGAGATTGAAGGGTTGTTGCTGACCATGTTTGATGGCCGACTAAGGCTGTCTAATCAGGTAGCAGATGAAGTACGCAGTCATTTTGATGGCATGGTATTCACGACCATCATTCATCGGAATATAAAATTAAGTGAAGCTCCATCTCACGGTGAAAATATCATAGCATACGATGCGGGCAGTAAAGGCGCTGAGAATTATTTAACTTTAGCGCAAGAATTAATTGCTAAAGAAAGCTAAAAATGGCAAAGCGAGCGATGGGAAAAGGCCTCTCCGCAATTTTAGGAGATGAGGTAGCTAAAGTGAACAAGGTCACGGACAAAGGAGCAGAAAAGCTTGTAGGTACTATTGCTGCGATACCCCTAGCTCACATTTCAACCAATCCTTTTCAGCCTAGATCTAACTTTGATAATGACGCACTTGTGGAGTTGGCTCAAAGTATTTCTGAAGTGGGCATCATTCAGCCCATCACCGTTCGTAAAAACGGCATGAAATTCGAACTTATTTCTGGTGAGCGTCGCTTTAGGGCTTCACAAATTGCAGGACTTACTGAGATTCCTGCCTACGTTAGATTAGCAAACGACCGCCAGTTATTAGAATTAGCGATCGTCGAAAACCTTCAACGAGAAGACCTGGACCCTATAGAGATGGCTTATTCATGCAAACGCATGATGGAAGAATTGGGACTTACCCAAGAGCAAGTTGCACAAAGGCTAGGTAAAGGACGGTCTACTGTATCAAACTTTTTAAGGCTTTTAAAACTTCCAGCGTTGATCCAGGCTGAATTGCGCGATTTACACCGCAATGAAAGTATGGATGCATCGGGTGAGGGTGGATCCACTTTGGTCTTTACAATGGGGCATGCCAGAGCACTACTCAATCTTCCTGAAGAAATTACCCAGATTGATCTTTACAAGAAAATTTTGAAGAATGGCTTAAGTGTCCGACAAACAGAAAGACTAGCCAAAGAACTGAAAGACCCTACTCCTTCTGTAGAAGTTGTACAAAAACTGGAGGCTTTGGAACATCTAGAAGCACAGTTAACAAGTTATTTCTCGTCAGGGGTAGCTATTCAGCGTACCGTATCGGGAAAGGGTAAAATACAAATCACATTTAATTCTGATACAGAATTGGAACGTATTATAGCCATACTTAATGACTAAGCATGTCCTCGTATTGGTCTGTTTATTGTTTGGAGCAACTCTTCATGCTCAAGAGAAAACTGAAGCACACACTGAAATTGCAAAGCATAACATTAAAAGGGCCACAACATTAGCCTTACTACCCGGAGCTGGTCAAGCATATAATAGAAAATATTGGAAGATTCCTCTGGTCTGGGGCGCCATAGGCGGTTCTGGTTATTATTATGCAGATTTAAATTCCGACTTCAACGCTTACAAGGAGGTACTTACTTATATCATTAATCACCCAGATCTGACCACAAGGGTAGCGTTAGAGTTAAGTGATCCAAATCTATTTGACGCCGTGCCTAACCCTTTCTTTCAAAGCTCATCAGATGGTGTAGCACAAGAGGCAATTGGCTTTATGGAAGCGCTAAGAACCCAACGTGAATACGCGTTTTTCGGAATTATAGGTATTTATGTATTGAGTATTCTTGATGCTAATATCGATGCCCATCTTTATGATTTTGATGTAAGCGATGATCTCAGTATAGCACCTAAAATTCAAACTTTCCAAGGACCATCCATGAACCGATGGGCAAGTCCAGGGCTTTCACTAACCTATACCTTCCAATGAATATAGCCATTATAGGAAATGGGCGAATGGGAAAAGCAATCACCCATCTCGCTGAATCGAAAGGCCATTCCGTTGTCTACATAAATAACGGTGAACAAATAGATACTCTGGCACTGCGTAAAGCAGATGTAGCCATAGAGTTTACACAGCCTGACGCAGCTTATTCTAACATTCAGACCATTCTTTTATTAGGAATTCCAGTGGTATGCGGGACGACAGGATGGCTTGATCAACGGAATAAAATAGATACCATAGCAATAGATAATGGTGTTGGCTTTTTATATGCCTCGAATTTTTCACTTGGCGTGAATTTATTTTTTCTGATGAATGAAAAATTGGCCAAGATTATGGCTCCTTACCAAGCATATTCACCAAGGGTTCATGAAGTTCATCACACTGGAAAGAAGGATAAGCCATCTGGAACGGCAATCACTACTGCAGAAGCTATTATAGATTCTTACCCCGGTATAAACGGTTGGTCGATGGAAAGTGAAAAAGATAAAATTGACATCACCTCCGAACGAACAGACCCTTTCTGCGGGACCCATAGTGTTTTTTACAGTAGTCCTTTAGACACTATATCATTGCAGCACGAAGCACATTCGCGAGATGGCTTTGCTTTAGGAGCATTGATTGCTGCAGAATGGATTATTGGTAAGGCAGGCTCTTATGGAATGCGTGACGTTTTGGGACTTTAACGCGATCATCTTTCACACTTTTCTAACAATATTGACTAGATTAAAAACGTAGTTTACACCCATGGAATTTATAATCTTTATACTGGTTCAAGCACTTTGGTTTGGAACCATCTCTTGGAAATTTTATCTCGCTGCTGATCGTAAGGCCTGGGAAGCATTTGTCCCTGTTTACAACACCTATGTTCTTGTAAAAATAGCCCAGCGCCCCACCTATTGGGTACTACTCTATTGTATTCCTGTAGTTGGTGTCGTGATGGGTATAATTATGGTGTATGAACTTCTACATGTTTTTAAGTTCCGTAAGACATGGCAAACAGCTGCAGTAATGGGGAGTTTTGGTTTGTACTTGGCTTTTTTAAACTACAAGGAGAAGCTCAAGTATTGGGGCCGTGATGACGCATTCATTAAAAAGAATTTAGGCGAAGGCGTGAATAGTATTTTCTATGCTATTGTCGTTGCTACCGTTATACGCTCTAGTACTTTCGAGGCTTATACTATTCCTACGAGCTCAATGGAAAAGAGTTTAATGGTTGGAGATTTTTTAGTCGTGTCTAAAATGCATTATGGTGTTCGGGTTCCTATGACGCAGATGACCCTTCCCCTTGTTCACAACAAGATTCCTTTTTTAGGTATACCATCTTATGTTTCATGGCCACAAATACCCTACTTAAGGTTGCCTGCTATTGACCCTGTAAAAGCAGGAGATCCAGTTGTTTTCAATTATCCCATGGACAATATGCCCGTAGATAAAAAAGAAAACTATGTCAAACGCTGTGTTGCAACCCCCGGCGATAGCTTAAGAATTATTAACACTAACGTATTTGTAAACGGTGAAGCCTTTAAATTTCCTGACCGTGCCTTCCCACAGTATTTGTATTACGTTAAGACCAATGGTCAAGGGTTCAGTAAGACACAGCTAAAAAGAGATTTTGACATCAACTATCTCACCAATACGGAACAGCGTAAATATCCCACAGACCAAGATGTTTACCAAAGAACCTCTGATGAGTTCATCATGTTCCTCCAAGCACAGCATTTAGATGACATTGAAAATCTGCCAAATGTGATAAAAGTATGGCCAGTAGTCGCTGACAGACCAGGAAGTATTGCTGACTCCACCCTACCACAAGGATTAGTGGATCTTCAAAACGGTCAAGCTGAAGAGATTTTATTCCCCAATCCAGATAGTGGACACGGTGAACGCCCTTATGATGACACTTGGGACAACTTTGGGCCCATTTATATCCCGCAGGCGGGTACAACTGTCTCACTTACTGAAAAAAACATTCATGCTTACCGCAGAGTCATCGGTGAATATGAAGAACATGATCTAAAAATCAATTCAGACGGTGTTGTTTTTATAGATGGCGTTAAATCCGACAAATACACCTTTGAGAAAAGTTACTACTGGATGATGGGTGACAACCGCCACAACAGTCTAGATGCAAGAAAATGGGGATATGTCCCTGAAGATCATATCGTAGGTAAGCCTGTGTTTATTTGGATGAGTTATGACAAACATGGTAAAGGGATAAATAGCATCCGAACCAATCGTGTTTTTACCACCGTCAATGGCAGCGGAGAACGTCAGAGTTATTTCTGGCATTTCATGGTCTTTATTGCATTGTTTCAGATTGTTCAGATCATCAGACGCAAAAGAGCAGCGTAATGACAGTTACCCTGAGCACGGCGTACTTCCCTCCTATTGAGTGGCTATCGTACGTAGTTCAGTCTGGTGATTGGGCCTTAGAGGCTCACGAACATTTCCAGAAGCAAAGCTTTCGATCAAGGATGCTTATTCATGGTCCTAATGGCGTTCAATTCCTTTCTGTACCCATAGACCGTGGCGTTAAAGACATCACCTGTACCAAAATATCTTACAGCGAAAACTGGGTAAAGGACCATTTGAAAGCAATAGAGACGGCCTATGCCAATGCTCCTTATTTTGAGGTGCTCTTTGAAGATGTACGTGGACTATTGTCTAAAAAGTATGCGACTCTTTGGGAATTAAATGCTGCCACCATAACTCTTTTCATGGAATGGATGGAGCTTCCCACAAGTATAGTGACGACCGTGGGTTTTCAAAACACCACAAGCAATATTGACGCTAGAGCCATTCACCCGAAACTTTTGACTGAAGTCATTTTCCCTGAATACCATCAGGTTTTTAAACACAAAAATGGATTCGCACATAACTTGAGTGGTTTGGATCTGTTCTTTAACTTAGGGCGTGGATCTTGGGATTACCTCCATGAGCTAAAACTACAACCACCTATTAACACAGACGACCTCAATGAACCTATCCTTTAATAAAAACGAAGACGCCTTAAAGCTGCTCATCAGCGAATTACAGCACAGACAAACCGTCGTGGAAAACGGTGGCGGAGACAAGAAACTTCAGAAACAACGTGATGCAGGAAAAATGACTGCTCGTGAGCGAATTTCTTATCTGGTGGATCAAAACAAACCCTGTCTAGAAATGGGGGCGTTTGCTGGAGATGGTATGTATGAAGAATACGGTGGATGCCCAGGAGGAGGCGTAGTAATCGTCTTGGCATACGTGAAAGGAACACAGTGTATTGTCGTGGCTAACGATGCAACAGTGAAGGCCGGTGCTTGGTTCCCTATCACAGGTAAAAAGAACTTAAGAGCACAGCAGATTGCTTTAGACAACCATACCCCAATCATATACTTGGTAGATAGTGCCGGTGTTTTCCTTCCGCTACAAGATGAAATATTCCCTGATAGGGAGCACTTTGGACGCATATTTAGAAATAACGCAGTGATGAGTTCCTTAGGAATTCCACAAATTTCAGCCATTATGGGCAGCTGCGTAGCGGGAGGAGCCTACCTACCTATTATGAGTGATGAAAGTATCATTGTCAAAGGAACTGGTAGTATTTTCTTAGCGGGTTCTTACCTCGTAAAAGCAGCCATAGGTGAAGATATAGATAACGAAACGCTAGGTGGTGCAGATACTCATAGCGATATAAGTGGTGTCACAGATTACAAGGCGGAGGATGACGCTGAGGCACTAACGATGATCAAAGGCCTCGTTGATAAGATGGGCACATTCCCAAAGGCTGGGTTTGACAGAAAAGAATCTATAGCCCCTGCGCGACCCGTGGAAGAGGTCTATGGTCATGTTCCATTTGACGGCAAGCCCTTCGATAGCATGAGGATCATAGAGTGTCTAGTAGACGACAGAAGCTGGCAGGCATATAAAGAAACCTACGGTAAAACTATCATTACAGGCTATGCACGTATTGATGGATGGTCTGTAGGAATTGTCGCGAACAACCGAAAAATGAGTAAAAATGCCAAGGGCGAAATGCAGTTCGGTGGTGTTATCTATAGTGACAGTGCTGATAAGGCTGCACGTTTCGTAGCGAATTGTAATCAAAAGAGAATACCGCTTGTATTCTTGCAAGATGTTACCGGCTTCATGGTGGGAAGTAAAAGCGAACATGCCGGCATTATTAAGGATGGAGCTAAAATGGTGAATACTGTTGCAAACAGCGTCGTACCTAAATTTACGGTGATCGTCGGGAACAGTTTTGGCGCAGGTAACTACGCCATGAACGGTACTGCCTATGACCCCAGATTGATGTTGGCTTGGCCAAATGCAAAACTCGCCGTTATGGGGGGTGCTCAAGCAGCCAAAGTTCTGCTTCAGATAGAAGCATCTAGACTAAAAGGCAGTGGAAAGGAATTGTCAGAGAAGGAGCTTAAAGAGCTTAAACAGAGTATTGAAGACCGTTATGAAAGACAGATGAGCCCCTACTACGCAGCATCTCGATTATGGGTAGATGCTGTGATTGATCCAGCAAAGACAAGGGAATGGCTAAGTTACGGTCTAGAAATGGCTAATAATAATCCTGAGATGAAGAGATATAATCCAGGTGTAATTCAAACGTAAATGAAGAAAGTATTATTCCTACTATGTCTATGTACCTTTGGTTTGAAAGCGCAGAATACCTCCTTTACATCAAGAAAGGTAAAGGCTGAATATGTTGGACAGTTTGATCCAAAATCTACTCAGAATGAGGTCATTTCGTTCATGTATCCCACCAGTGCACCTATTCCTGGAGGAACTTCTTATAAAAGCTTCCTACTAGAGCAGAAAATCAATCAGGATTATAGATCGTTTCCAACACAGAGCATCCAGAATAAGTCGACCACAGCTTCAAAACCAAGTACTGGTTTTGGCACTTCTTTGTATAGGCTTACTCCACAAGGAAATCCTTATGACTTCTCCGGAGGAATTCCCAACGACAACGCGATGGCCATCAGTAAAGGAAGGATTTTATGCGCTGCTGTAAATTCTGTTTTTTGGGCCTTAGATCTTAATACTAATGAGCTATTAATGCCTGGGCCTATTGGTATTTCAAGTTTACAGCAAATGGCTGGAGGTACCAGTTTTGAGAACTTTTATGACCCAAAGCTCATCTATGACCCCACTATAGATAGATTCATATTGGTATTTTTAAAAGATAACGATGCTGCTAACAGCAGAATCATTGTTTGTTTCAGTACGACCAACGATCCGTCAGAACCTTGGAATATTTACCGATTAGATGGTAACCCCTTAAAAAACAATAGATGGACAGATTTCCCAGCGATTGCGCTGAGCGAAAAAGGGTTAGTGATCACTGCTAACCTTATCATCCCTAATGTGAGCTGGCAAGTAGGTTTTGATGGATCAGTAATTTGGCATTTAGATAAAAATGCTGGCTTTGCCGGTAGTGATATCAATGCCTCAGTATACACCCAAATTTCGCACGACGGTAAATTTACAAGGAACCTACACCCAGTAAGGGGTCATAATAACATCAGTGACCAGCTGCAGTTTATTTCCAACAGGAATTTTGATTTACAAAACGATACTATTTTCTTAATATCGTTGGAAGAAGGTGTTAGTGACACCACCATCAATACCGCAGCGTTAATAAGCAACATTCCCTATGGAGTACCACCTAACGGAAAGCAAGGCGATACAGACACCACAGATGCTACAAAGGGGCTTCAAACTAATGATGGAAGAGTATTAGGTGCTATTCAAAAGGACGATTGGATTCAATTTGTAAGTACTACGGCTCATGGAGCTAATTCGAATTCCGCAATTTATCATGGTTACATTTCTAATGCACAAAGTTTAAACCCAACGGTTACGGCACGTATTCTATCCCATCCTACGAGAGACTATGGGTATCCAAATCTAGCATGGTCTGGTGTTCATGCCAACCAAATACAAACACTGATTGGCTTCAATTTTACCTCTATCGATGGCCACCCTGGAGTCGCAGCAGTACAACTAGGAAACGATACTACATTTTCGGATGTACTTGATTTAAAACTAGGTACAACATATGTGGATCGTCACAGTGACAGTTACGAACGGTGGGGAGACTACTTTAGCATTCAAAACATGTATGATCAAGGAGGTCAGTTAATACCATCAGAAGTATGGATGGCAGGATTTTATGGAGATGGACCACAGCAAAACCGTACCTATATCGCACAGGTATTTGGAAATGATACGATTGTAGCGCCATACCCTGATGGGGGCCGAGTGTATCCAAACCCGAGCCTAGAGGGCAATAACGTGACTGTCGAGTTTAATTTAGAAGATGATCAAGAGGTTCAGGCCCAACTCTTCTTCGAAAATGGACAGTATATTCAAAACCTAGCAAGCAGATTAATGCCTAAGGGACCCGCTGAGATATACATTGACCTCACAGGTCTATCTCAAGGTACATACATCATACGAATTCAAGGATCCAAAGGATTCAATAAGGTGGAGAAAATCGTGAAAATATAGTAGCATTTAGCTGATTATTACGCTCAAATAAACGCCTATAAGCCTGATACAAAGAGATTTAATTTTTTAGGGTTATCTTTATACCCCAATAAATAAATCTATGTTTAATAAATTAAAAGCAGCACCAAAGCCTGTTTCCGTTATAGAAGGCCTACCTCAGGTTGAACCAGGGGCAACCTCCGGAGACACTTGGTTAGAAGAACTATTCAATTAATAGTCAAGCCCCTTAATAAAAAGGGGCTTTTTTATGCCCCTTTCTTTCTTGATAAAAAGCTCATACCGTAGACCATTGCAGAAGTTCCTATACTTACGAATGCAATACTAGGATCAATTTTACCCGCCGTCTTCATCATCCACACACTCACTCCTAAGCTTACTATAGTCATTATGATCAGTGCTCGGACCACACTTCTATTGTCTCTTTTTCCAGCCCAGTCAAAGAAAATTACTGGAGCAATGCCTATTCCCAGCGCCTTAAAGGTTACTACTATATCTTCAATTCTCTCAAAAAAGAAAGCAATAAGTAAAGCGAAAAGCCCTACACCTACAAGAGCCAATCGTATTCTTTGGATACCACTTTTGGCACTTTCATTTTTCCTAGGGAATAGATCATTCGTCACATTAAGACTCAATAAAAACAGATAGGTATCTGAAGTGGAGAGAATCGCTGCGAAAAAAGCAATCAATACAAAAACCTGAAATTCTGGAGGAACAAGCTCCGTAAAGGTTCTTAGTACCATCATTTCTGCATGTTCGTTTTGAATCGCGCCAGAGATTGGGAAAGAAGAACGCGCAATCAAGCCTACATAGGTTAAGGCGACGGTGAGTAATATATTAATAGAGGCACCTACTGCGAAACTATTACGAACGACCTTCTCGCTCTTCATGGCGAAAACTTTCTGCCAATAATCTTGAGTGGCAAAAGGCGTTAATAACCCCAATAGTAAAAATGCAATGATATTTACTGGTCCTGCATTGAACGGTTCATACATCTCCGCAGGGACTTCACCCCCTTGCTTGAGTGTCATCGTCACAAGAATAAGTACTAAGAAAATAACTAAAAATTGAAAAATATCAGTCTTAACTACGGAACCAAACCCACCCACTAATAAATAAGTTAAAACGGTCACTAGCATTCCAAGCTTTGCCCAATTCACCGGGACACCGCCTAATTCATTTAATAAGTTAGACCCTACGAGGAGTTGTGTACTCAGCAGCCCAACATACCAGACGAATATCACTCCAATGACCCACCGGGCGGTCTTTCTACCATAACGGAATACGAAGTAATCTGTAAGTGTAAAAAAATGATGCTCTATAGAAAGTCTATACAACTTTAACGCAAAGGGTATAAACAACAGGAAGCCAAGTGTATAGCCTATGAAAATCCATGCTGCGCTTACGCCATATATATATACAAAACTGGTATACACCATAAGAGTTACCGCACTGACGAATGTACCGCTCAGTGTCATTAACGAAGGAAAGAAACCCATGTTACGGCCTCCTAAAGCAAAGTCATCTACTGATTTAGTTGAAGTCATGCGACCCAATAAAATTCCGATAAGAGTGAATCCGATTAGTACTCCCCAAAGGAGTGTAGAACTGATCATAGCGATGGTTTATATGCAAACAATCTAAGCAGAATATATTAGAATCATAAAATGATTCTATCGCGATTTTTGTAAAAAACCTCAATCAACGTAATTAAGGATAATGACCATCTGCATTAAGTAACCATCACATGATTCGATGATTATATCTGAGTACTGGCTATTTTAGGATGAAGTTTAACAGCACCCTGTCCCATTCTTCATTGCCGATGTCCCATCTCAATCCATGACCTGCAGAAGGATATATGGCCTCTTCAAAGTAACTACCTTCATGAGACCTCATGGCTGATGCAGCATCATTAAAAGGAGCCGTAGCATCCAGCTCACCGTGCATCCATAAAAGTTCGGCAGGATAGTTAGACATGTCCACTGCCAAGTCGAATTCGAAAATAGTGAGCATAGAAGAGGGTAAACTCAAGCCGGTTGAGCTTTGCATGATGATCGCGGAAGAGCTCTGGGGAACTTCCATGATTAGTTTTTCAATCGGAATAAGAGATCCACCAGCAGCTGCGGGTCCTGCCGTTAAAGAACCTATAGAATTCGCAAATACGATCAACCTATCACTCTCTAAACCCTGATCCTTTAGCCAGCTCATTACAGATTCATAGTCACTTGCTAAAGAGGTTTCATCCGTGGATGTTCCAGTGCTTTTACCATATCCTCTGTAATCATACATCATAACACCATAGCGGTGCTGCTCGCCAAGATTTGCTATGTGTGCGATCGTACTCCAATAACTATCCATGGAAGGAACGTTTCCATGCAGAAATAGAATAATCGTGTCCGATTCTATTTGGCTATAATCTCCGATGTATAAAATTTCTATGGTGTCCTGGTCTGAGAACGTCTGTAGTCTGTGGATTTTAGACTCATCCACGTGGTCTATAGCGTCCAGAGAAGCGTTCGTAAAGTTGTATTCACCTGGACCTCCATAAAGCATTACTGCACTGATATCCAAACATGATGTCAGCAGGGATAAAGACGCCAGTATTAAAATCTTCTTCATCATTAGTTTCTTAAAAATTCAAAGCTGCTCCCCAGTACCATCCCTTTCCGCCTAAGCCATTCGTAGAAGGTATATAGGCTTGCGGTATGTGCATTTCACGAGTTGGATTCAACAGCTTGTATTCTGCCTGTAATTCTATCCATTTGTACCTAAACCTGTAGCCTGCACCAAACGATGGGGATAAAATTCGACCTTTATTATAATCAGATAAAAACCAAGTAGGATCCACCCATGTGTTAGCACTTATGTTTAAAATATGTGGCCCAATTTTCCAATAGGCATTCACACCTGTCTCTGGGTATAGTCTAAAAGCACCATCTCGAGAACTAATAAATGAATTTGCACCATAGCTCCAAGAAACTCCGGGAATCATGATATTAGGTGCAATAATTTTTTTTACTACGCCTCCATCCAATTGTATTGTACCTAAATATAGGCTTGTAAGTTGTGCTCCAGCATAGAAGGTCTTTACGTCTGATAGCCCTTTAGCGAAGTATATCCCTACTAAAGGCAACGATCCGTCATTCACTCTCGGTCTTCCCAGGGTTACGCCTATTTGTGTAACTCCTTTTTCTAATGGCGCTACGACTCTGGTGGGTGCACAAGATGCGAATAGAGCGGAAATTAATACCCAAAAAAGAATTCTCAATTTCATAGTGAATAACTCATTAACAAAATCTATCATCGAATAGACTTCGAACATAAAATCATGGACATTTTAATCCTAGATTTGAGCTCTTTAATATAGCACAACAATGGAACAACACGAATGTATTATAATAGGTTCAGGACCGGCAGGATATACTGCTGCAATCTATGCCGCAAGAGCTGATTTAAAGCCCGTAATGTACATGGGACTTCAACCAGGTGGTCAGCTAACTACAACAACTGAAGTAGATAATTTCCCAGGATACGCTAACGGTGTAGACGGAAATGCAATGATGGAAGATTTGAAAAATCAAGCCGAGCGCTTTGATACTCAAATTAGATTTGGACTGGTCACAAAGACTGAACTCAGTAAAGAAGTTGGCGGATGGCATACTCTAACGATTGATGAGACAACCCAGGTTCAGGCGAAAACAGTCATCATATCAACAGGTGCATCCGCAAAGTACCTAGGACTTCCTGCCGAGGAAAAGTTTATGGGCTTTGGCGTTAGTGCTTGTGCTGTATGTGATGGATTCTTCTTTAAGGGTCAGGAAGTAGTGGTCGTAGGGGCTGGTGATACCGCCGCAGAAGAAGCTACCTACCTTGCAAAGCTTTGTCCAAAAGTGACTATGCTCATTCGTCGAGGAGAAATGCGCGCATCGAAAGCCATGCAAAACAGGGTCTTCGCTACAAAAAACATTGAAGTACTGTGGAATACAGAAACAGTGGATCTTGTAGGAAACGATAAAGGACTTACAGGTGTTCTGGTAAAGAATAATCAAA
>Ga0209815_1000882_pt1 | contig 21111 bp, 15 predicted proteins | sample CoawatmetaG00DNA_FD_187507 | JGI IMG/M metagenome (GOLD analysis project Ga0209815, IMG submission 187507) | Marine microbial communities from the West Antarctic Peninsula - Coastal water metaG002-DNA (SPAdes) (version 2) | ecosystem: Environmental > Aquatic > Marine > Coastal ...
CCAACGTCACCTTCATATATTGTAGATAATAATTTACAAATTACATTAACAAATTTAACCCCCCCAGCGAAACAAATAAAATATAAACTTCCCGAGAAACCAATAAATCCTTTCTTAGGTCGTCCTGTGGGAATGGGGGTAAGGGCTATGGCGTTTGATTATACAAAACTGTTAATAGAAAAACAAGTATTAAGTAATACAAAAACAGATATTTATATGTTAGATGTAGACCCAAAATCGATGGGTCTTATGGATGAAGCGAGTTACACTATAACAACAATGTCAGTGAACCATTCCGATAATAAACAACCATCATATACATTCAATGAATACATTCCTCGTAATAAGTCTTTAAATGAAATCTACAATAAAAAGGATAAATTTATAAATGATGTAGACAAAAAAATAACTGTTAGTGAGAATACGGAATATAGTATGTATAAAAACCCAAGTAATAGTAATGTAAATGTGAAGCTGGATAAAGCCAAACCAAATAATAATTTCATTTTAATTAAGCCTGCTACGAATGATACATTCCCCAAAAAGTTTCAATTAGAAATAAGAAATGATACTATCAAGAATAGTAAATTATTATCATTATGGGGCGATTTAGTTTTAAATAAAAACAAACCACAACCAGATGGAAATCCAAATAAAATATTAGATATAGACACTCTTTCAAACTATACAGAAGCAGCATCCCGAACTGTATTTGGTTATAATAAAGAGGTTTTCGGTGACTCGTGTTTTGAATTAGAGAATGACGTTTGTAAAATAGGTGATGTAGATGTAGGTAAACGGTGTATTAATATAATACAATCTGGGGATATTTATGATGAAAAAAATAGTAAAATAGGAAGTGTATCAAGAACTGAAGCAACTGGTACGGATAATCCAGTCGAAAAAATAATTATAAATGTAGAGAATGATAATATAACTGGTCTGTTATTATATGCATCATATCTGATGTAAAAAATTTGTAAATATGTATGTAAGTATTTACAAATTAGAGTGCTTTACGGTGATCTAACACATAAGGGTTCGATTGTAAGTTATTTAAAAACTCAGGGTTGGTTCTATCGGTTTGAATATTGGAGTATAGTCCCTTCTCGTTACCAGATAAACGTCCCATATTAGTTGTATCAGGTGATTTATATGGCATAGTTCCAGATACTTCTCGTGTATTTTTAAGATTTTCATCACGTGACACTTGGCGAACATTCATCTTGGAGTTCATTAATGACATATTACCCTTTACCATATAACCATCTATAGTGCTAGATTTCATATCGTTATTGCGTTGATTATAACCAGATTGATATGATGCTGGTTGTCTGGTTCCGTCACCAGCCCCTGCGCCACCAGCATAGTAAAAGTTACCGGTTTCGTTTCTGGTAGTATTCGCTACTTGGTGAGCTGTATTCTGGTAAGCACCGCCATTTTGGTTGGCATTGACATTAAGATGATTTTTGGAGTTTTCAGTAGTTTCACGCATAGTGGTAGGTAATTTATCAGATGGATTGAAAATATATGTTTGTGGAACATTTGTGCCAGGATTCTGGTAAGGCCTTAATGTGCCAATAACATTTTCTTTTCTGGATGGGCGCAAAATATCCATAAGAGGTGCTACCGCTGCACCAATACTTCCACTAACCATACCAAAATAACTATCTTGTTTATTAGAGCTTCTATTATTGGGATATGCTTGTTTGGATTTAATTCCATAATCCGACTCAGTTGGTAAAGATTTACCCTGTGCGCTAGCAGCACCCATTTGAGGAGCACCTAATTGCTGGTTTGTAGATTCCATATATTCACCGGGAACATAAGTACCGTCATTTTGATATCCAGCAGCACCAGTATATGAAACTGCGGTTTCGGGTCTAGAAACGTGTTTAGCGACAGGAACTCCACGCATAGTTTGTCCTTTTTCCGCCCCACCAGTAGTAAACAAACGACCAATATCACGTTCCCCATTCGAAAATCCTTCTGTATTTCTAGTGTCTAACTCAAAAGCACGCTCAGGACGGTGTTTTTCCATAATACCCATTTGCTCTCTTGTTGCGATATTCTTAATCTGACTATTGGCAGGTCCTTCGTGTCCGTAAAGCATATTTCCAGACGATTTAGGATTATTATCGACACGTAGCTCATCTGCGGTTTTAGGTTTCCATAGGTCGCGTTGTTCCATACCAGAATTGAATCCTCCAGAACCTTCGGTTGTATATCCTAAACCAAGTCCAGGTGCGACTCTCTCCTGTGTAAATGGGCTTTCGTTCGCAATTTTCATACCGGGGTTAATTCTGGATTTAATGAAATCGCTTTGGTTAGGCATACCGTGAGCCCATTGTACGTTTTCAGTTGGCGCGAATAATGGAGATTGTTCTTGTTTCTTAATTACTTGAGAACCAGAACCAGTGGCACTGTCTAAAAGACTCTCATTAGCGCCTTCACGACCAGGACTGGTCTTTAAGTTCCCACCAAAAAATGGAACCATATTATTGTGTTGAAAATGGTCCCCCGATACTTTACTACCGTCTAAAGACATATACTCAGTTCCATTATCAGAACTTGTTTTTTGCTGACTAAAATATTTATCAGTGTATACTCCTCCACCGTTATCATATCGATTGTTTACAGATAAATTAGATGTATTTTCAGTCTCAGTCGAATTTACAGGGTAATTTTCATCTGCCACATTTGTGTTAGGTAATGCGCGTTGATTTGCGAATTCTTCAGTTTCATCTTTCTTTTTATTTTGATTATTGATTAAATATAGACTAGATAAGGCAAATAATGGTACTACTACTTCCATCTTTTATTTTATATTATATAAATATATTACTTTTATACAATATTCTTTAGTTTACTTTTTTGCATTATGTATATTTCCTGAATAGAGGGTCCCGGGACAACTCTCTTCATTTCCAGAAATACATATAGAATTACCAGTTAGGTAAAAATTATTTTGATTTGTGCCACTAACAAAAGGTAATTTTGTGGTATGGTTATCTTTTTCTAAAATACGTGTTTGGACGTTTTCGTGAAACCCTTTTTCTAAACCGTTCAATGGGTTCAATAAAGGAGATTCCCATCGTGTTTGTTCTAAATCTTTATACATCCAAGCGGGATGACTAGCGCGACTCTCTTGAATAAAAGGTTGACTTGAATGGTAGTGTTTTTGTGCGCTATATACAGACTGCTTTTGATAGTTATTTTCTTCGGTTAAATCGCGGTTTAATGGACGGGTTAACCCACGTAGATCACCTTCGAGAGCAACTGTATTATCTTGTAAATTAGCTCCCCAATGTTGTAATCTAACTTGAGCGTCTTCAAAAAACGGCAATTCTTCACCTGGACCAGGTGTATTTAACATATATCGCCCGGCAAAACTGCTTTCATCAATTTGTTTTTTTATTCTATGGGGGTCATCGTGAAATCTCGTAAAGGACATTGTATAATGGTTAGTTATTATATAACTGGAAAAAATACTAGGACAAAAAGAAATATAAACAATGAAGTATTTATAATATATTGTTTGTTCTCACTCATGCCTAAAATATGTCTAAATATGATTGTGAAAAACGAAACTAAGATTATCAAACGATTACTGGAAACAGTTCTACCTTTAATTGATACATATTGTATATGCGATACTGGTAGTACAGACAACACGATAGACACTATTAAATCGTTCTTTGATAATGTAAATATACCAGGAAAGATCGTAGAAGAACCATTTCGTAACTTTGAATATAATCGTAATTATGCACTAAATCAATGTTATGGTATGGATAATGCGGATTATATCTTATTTTTAGATGCGGATATGGTTCTACAAACAAATAAAGATGCCCCCATAAAGGAGTTCAAAGAATCAATGGATAAAGATGCGTATTATTTATTACAAGGAAATAGTAAATTTCACTACCAAAATCTTCGCATTGTCAAAAATACGGGTCAATTTTCATATTGGGGCGTAACACACGAGTATATCCAAACCCCAAAGAATACATCAATATATAGAATCCCCAAATCAGTATTGTTTATTAATGATATTGGTGATGGCGGTGCAAAGGCAGATAAATTTATTAGAGATATACGACTTTTAAAAGACGGTCTTGAGAAGAACCCAAATAATGACAGATATACATTTTACCTTGCGAATAGCTATAAAGATTCTAATCAACACGAACAAGCGATAGAGACGTATAAAAAAAGAATAGAACTAAAAGGATGGGAACAAGAAGTTTGGTATTCATATTACTGTATTGGATTATGCTATAAATCATTGAATGATATGCAAAATGCTATTTTCTACTGGCTTGAAGGATACAAGGTTTTACCAGAACGTATTGAGAACTTATACGAAATTATACATTATTATCGTAATAATAGTAATTACCTCCTTGTTGATATGTTTTATAATCAAGCGAAAAGGAGTCGCGATAAGATTAATGAGGAGAATCAATTGTTTTTTAAGAAAGACGTATATGATTATAAAATAGACTATGAGTTCTCAATAGCAGGGTTTTATAGTAATCAACAAAATATAGATATAGTAAAAGTGTTTATGCGTGTTTTAAAGTACCCATTGGATGACAATATCAGAAATAATGTTCTCGCTAATTACAAGTTTTATACAAAATCATTATCAGATATGAAATCACCTGATACCGACAATATAAAACGTATGAATGATGTGTCGTTTATGAAAAATTATCCAAATCTATTTAATTCAACACCTTCGATATGTTATAGTGAGAACAATGACAAATTATATGTAAATACACGACTAGTTAATTACAAGTATAATAACGGTGCAATTCAAACAGACCATAACCAAAATATCGTAACTAAAAATATAATTAGTGTATTTAATATAACGAATGAAGAATGGACCAAAGAAAAGGAGTTTGAATTAGAATATAATACAAAACAAGATGGTATATATGTAGGATTAGAGGATGTGCGTTTATTATCAAATTCAATGGGTGTGTGTTTTAATGCAAACCGAGGGATTTCATATGGTAAAATAATGATAGAAACAGGTTCAATTGACATAAATTCTCAAAAAGTTTCTTCGTCGCTTGTATCAAAAAAGAATCAGCAATCAGTTGAAAAGAATTGGGTATTATTTAATACAGCATTAGACAAGGTAAATGTAATATATAATTGGTCTCCTTTAACAATTGGTGAGTATATTCAAGATAAAGATACTACGGCAGATATAAATACCTCTTTTTTTACTACAAATGTGATTGAAACACCCAGTATATTTAAACTATTACGTGGGTCGACTAATGGCGTTACAATAAACAATGAAATATGGTTTATTACACACTTGGTAAGTCACGAACAAAAAAGACATTATTATCATATGTTTGTAGTATTGGACGTAGATACATTCAATGTAAAACGACATAGTGTTCCATTTACATTTGAAAAACAGCATATTGAATATACATTGGGATTCGTATTTGATAAAAAAACGAAGAATTTTATTATTGGGTATAGCACTATGGATATAACTACAAACTATATGGAAGTTTCAAAGGAAAAGATAGATAATTTGTTTGTGTAATTTGGTTATTAGTCTATCTCAGTCACTATGGCAGTTTTACAGCACCCAAAACTACGACGATGCCATTGTGTAATACCATATTCTTGAATGCCGGCCATGTGTAGTTTGGTTCCATAACCCATATTTTTATCAAGACCATATTGTTCTGATAAAATTGGGTATTTTTCACACATTTCTAATACATAATCATCTCTTGCGGTTTTAGCAAGTATACTCGCAGCAGCGATTGCCATATATTTACCATCACCCTTTTCCACAGTAACATACGGTATTTGTTGATAGTCATTCGTACTCGCATCAAAATGACAATATGGTTTGAAATAATTACCATCTACAACCGCCATAAATTTTGACGTGTTATATTGACACCCAGTTACATCATTTACTTTTGGTATAGACTCACGAATGCAACTATGCATACCATCCATAACGCATGCTAGAATATTTTTATTGTCTATTTCATTTGCTTCAGCATATGAAATATGCCATACTAGCGCATTTTGTTTTATGTATTCAGCTGATTCACGTAATTTTGTTTTTGAACTGAATTTTTTACTATCTTTTATATCAACTCCAGAAAACAATTCTGGATTTTTAGGAAGAACTACAGACGCAATATATACACGGCCAAACATACAACCGCGACCGGCTTCATCCATAGATATTTCATATAAATCCGCATTATCGCTATAAAAACGGTCTAATAACGGAGTTTCTTTTTTAACACGTTTCGTTTTAGTAGTTTCCATTGGTATTTGAAATATTTACAAAAATAACGTTTATATTCAATTTTTCGTCACAAATTATTTTTCGTCATATAGTTTATATATAATGAAGAGTTTTAAGTTAACACCTCTAATCATTTTTTTAATATTACTCATAGTTTTAGCAATATCAATCTACATGAGAAATTCCTACCTTGTAGAAGGTGTTGAGAACATGTTCAATGACAAAGGTCAATTTAGTGATTTTATATTACCTGAATATTCTCAAACATCGCCTTTGACGCAATTAACAGAAACCATATTTTACGATAAGAAAAATGGAAATATTGTAGAAGCAGTTGTTGAATGGACTACTACTAGTGCTACAGATACACTTGAGTCCCCAGTTGTTGAGTCCCCAGTTGTTGATGCCCCAGTTGTTGATGCCCCAGTTGTTGATGCCCCAGTTGTTGATGCCCCAGTTGTTGATGCCCCAGTTGTTGATGCCCCAGTTGATGATGCTACTGTGGTTGATGCCCCAGTTGATGATGCTACTGTGGTTGATGATGCAACTGTGGTTGATGCCCCAGTCGATGATGCTACTGAGACCGTTGCCACTGAAGGACACGAAAATATGGGTTCTCAAACATCTACATTAAAGAGATTAATTATTACTCCTCGCAATGGAGCTGATAGTTATATTTATGATATTACAAAGACAGTAGAATGTGTTAAGAATCCAACCCAGGAGAGTTTAATTGGTGATATAGATACCACATATGGTTCGTGGAGTTATGTTAGTCAGAGCGAATTCGCACCTGAAACCACTGTTTTTTATATGCCTTGGAAAAATGAAACATATTTAACTGTTTTTGAAAATGCTGATGGAAAAATGGTCCCTAAGGGTGTATTCTACTTTTCTAAAGAAAAGAATAGTGTTGTAGATGTAAAACCAGTTGAATTCACTAACTATATTAATACTCAAGATGATAACAATAATAAATATGTAAAGGCTGAAAAATACGGAGAACACGATTTATATCAAGTAGATAAATTTGTGCTATATGATCTTGCTACTTCCAATTTAATTGTTCGCAAAGAGCATAATACCGGAAGTATTAATATCTATAATGGTATCGGTGATACAATCACAATTGATAATGTAAATGAAACCTATGAAACTAATAAAACACATGAGAACCAGGAAAAATTTGCAGAGCTAAAGGCGTGGACTACATTAGACGGACAAGGCGAGAACATAGTTGTTTACATTAAAAACAACGATAAAACATTAGTAGCGGTTTGTGGATTTGAGTCAAGCACTATGGATTCTTTAGTATTAAAGAACGTAAAAAGGTTTACTTTATACGGAATGGATAATGGTGATAAGATTGAGAAACCCACACAAAGTGAGTGTGATAAGAACAAAACCAACCAGGATAAAGATGGAGCAGCCAAAGTAAGTGAGGCAAAATCTGAAGATTATATACTAAAAACTCAAATTGTCCCTCCAGTATGCCCATCTTGTCCTATGTGTCCTAAAGGTGATGCTTGTACCAATTGTGGTGGTAATGGTGGATGCGGAACAAAGGGAGCCGATGGCAAATCAATGGTTAAAGATGAAAAAGGTAACGTAATTTCTGAAACAGTAGGTGAAGTAACTGATTTGGCACGTGATACTGCGAGTGGTGCAGTAGGAATCGCTAAAGATACAGTTGGTGGAACATTAGGATTAGCTAAAGATACAGTTGGTGGAACATTAGGATTAGGACGTGATACTGCGAGTGGTGCAGTAGGAATAGCTAAAGATACAGTTGGTGGAACAGTAGGATTAGGACGTGAAATAGTAGGTGGTGCGCTTGGATTAGGTCGTGAAATAGTAGGAGGTGCTACTGGATTAGTTAAAGGTGTAACTGGTGGTGCAACTGACCTCATTCGTGATGCCGGAAGTGGTGTTGTAGATATATTAACCCCCGAACAACAACAACAACAACAACAACAACAACAATCTGGTGGTCGCACGGCATATCAACAATCTGGTGGTCGCATGGCATATCAACAAACCGGTGGAAATCAAAGTCAAAACTATGGAACCAATAATAATTTCACCAGATTTGGTGCCTTACCAGAAAAAGCTAGTAATTTCATACCAAGAACCGCAAATTTCAGTTCTTTTGCTTAAATAAAAATAATATTTTATTGATACATAATATTATTCGTATGAAATGAGTTATAAAAATACTATTATAATATAACAAATAAGGAACATGGAAAAAATAATTAATAATGCGGAAGTAACTCGTATTTTTGAAAGACAAACAACCACCGATAATATAAAGTCCATATTAAATGATTTTGATAAGAAGTGCAATGAATTAACCTACAAAAAAGGTATATATATATATGGTTCACCTGGGTCAGGCAAAACCACCTTTGTAATTAACTTATTAAAAGAGATGGATTATGATGTAATAAAGTATGACGCGGGTGATGTTCGTAATACAGGATTAATCAATACAATTACAAGCAATAATATTTCAAACCGAAACGTGCTTGATATGATGACTGGTAAAGTGAAACGAATAGCAATAGTAATGGATGAAATAGATGGTATGAATAACGGCGATAAAGGTGGCATTACAGCATTAATAAAATTAATACGTCAAAAGAAGACAAAAAAACAGAAATTAGAGAATTCTACAATGAACCCAATTATATGTATAGGTAATTACTGTATTGATAAAAAAATTCGCGAATTAATGAAAGTATGCAATACATTTGAATTGAAATTGCCAACAATGGACCAAATCAACCATATACTAGTAACTATGTTTCCGGATTTAAATAATCATAATAATCACGAAAAGAGACAAACATTATTACAGTATATACAGTGCGATGTGCGTAAATTGAACTTTGTATATGATATTTACAGTAAAAATCCGTCACTTCTTGAAGGTGACTCACTATCCCTAATATTTCAAAAAAAGTCTAGCAATGAAGATTCAAAACGAATTACACAGACGTTAATCAATAATTATGTTCCATTAAATCAACACAATCGCGTTATGAATGAAACTGAACGAACCATAGTTGCTTTACTATGGCACGAAAATATAGTTGATATGATAGAAAAATATGATAGACATAAATCTATACCTGTATATCAAAAAATCTTGGATAAAATGTGCTATGCTGATTATATTGACAGAATTACATTTCAAAATCAAATTTGGCAATTTAATGAGATGAGTTCCCTAATGAAAACATTCCATAATAATAAAATTTATCATGATAACTTTCCAGAAAATAAAAACAAATTTGATAATTCGGAGGTGAGATTTACAAAAGTATTGACCAAATATTCAACCGAATACAACAATATGATGTTTATATATGGATTATGTCAAGAATTAGATTTAGATAAATCGGAATTGATTTTCATGTTCCAAGAAATACGATTAATAATGAATAATGAATCAACAAATGATACTGACAAAATATTTGAAAATTATAATATTAATAAATTAGATATACAACGGATGTATAGATACATGGATAAAAGTGTAAAGAAGGATATGGTAGCTATTGATATTGTAGATGAGAATGAATAAATATGTTATTGATAAAATAGTATGAATTTTATCAATATTGAATGAAGCTAGTTATCAATATTATTTTTAGATTGTAATGTGGTAATGGTAGTATTCGCGGAGATTAATTGTGTTTCAATGAATTCATTTCGTTTGGTAAGAGCCTGTATTTGTGATATAAGTTGTTGTTTTTCTTCAACTTCGTGTTTATTGACAGACGCGATAAGTGGATTTTTATTAGTTTTATTTAGTTCAATAACTTTTTGTTGTAGTAATTGAGTAAATCGTTGAAGCTCTTCATTCTTCTTGGTAAGGTCAAGAATCTGTTGTTTATGTTGTCCCATAATTTGGACGACCTGTTGGTTTGTTAGTTGGACTGGTGGTTGACCTTCACGTGTAAGCATAATTGGTCCATTTTGCGATTGTTGTTTCTCTTCGTGGTCTTTAATCATTTGTGCGCGCTTTGCTTCAATCTCTTTAATTTGTTTGATAACATCTGGTTTCATTTCTGGCTTTCCGGGGTCGTATTTATCCAGTAATGCGTCAATATCCTCCATAAAGAACTTTTTAATGTTGGTTTCGTGATTATTTTGTATGAATGTATCTACTGTTTTGGAAGATTCTTTGAAGTATTTGGGGTCTTGTTTTTGGTCGAACATTTTGCGTTTATCAAATGTATTGTGTTCGTGAGAAAATACAAGAATACTTTTTAGTGGGTCAAGTTGTACGAAAGGGATTGTATAATCTTTTAAAAATGCCTTTTCTTCGGCTAAAGCTGCGTGGTCTTCATATTTAGTTTGCTCTAATAATTTAGTCTTAAACGCAAATGTCCCCGCGGTTGCGTGATTTGGTCCATAAGGGCCACACTGTATCATCTTATTCATCCCTTTAAAATACACGTAAATTTCACTAGAACCCGCACATAGTGCTTCTGGATTTGATTGAAGTCGTTCTACAGCGTGAGAAAAACGGTTGGGAGGATAGTAATCATCATCATCCATATAAACAACGATAGACCCTCTTACGTGTTTATGCATATAGTTGCGTTTTTCACCCAGAAACATTTTTTTCTCAATTTCAAAATATCGTATTTGATGAATGTCAGATGCTACAATTAAATCTTTAATTTTATCAGTTCCGTCATCTACGATAATCCATTCAATTCTATCTTTGGGATAATCTTGATTACGAAAGCAGTTAAACATATTCTCAATGAATGGGCGCCGATTGAATGTAGGAGTGCATATACTTATAAGAGGATACTTCTCTAATGATTTATTCTCGTTATCTCCCATAATTATGGATAGTAATATTATTAGTATGTATTTATATTTGTAATTACAAACTAATATATTTTGTTGTTTTTCCAACTATTTCAAATTCGATAATATATCCATACCGGCTTTCAATCCATCTTGAATTTTAGTATTGTCATTGACATTTAAATTGTCTGCCATTTTAGTAAAGGTTTCTTTTTCAGGGATAGGTAAATTGTTAGCAATATTGTTTATAGTGTCAGTTGTAGGAATTGATTCCAGATTAGGTATATTCATAGGATTTATCGTAGATGTTTCGTTAACAGTTGATGGTATGATATTTTCCTCGGTTGAAGGTTGTGTGTCGACAACGTTAATAATATTAATTATAGAAACCATTATTATAGAAGCTAACGTAATAACCGCAATTAACGTTTTAAGTGCGCTGTTCTTGACATTTATTCCTGAATCAATTAAAGCATACAACATTACACTCATAAATCCGAGTTTAATACAATTATCATATATGTAGTTAAATATCTTAATCGTGTAATTTATAATTTTTTCAAAGAAACTGAGCGGATTACAAGGGGTATCCCGACGTGTCTCTGGTTTATATCTATTCAAAAACTCATCAAATTTGGCTTTTGTATCTAATATATTAGCTCCATTATAAAATAGTCCAAAGAATGTATGAAACAATATATAACCGATTAATGTGGCTGTCGCTAATGGTACTCCTACGAAAATTAAATATACCAATAGAACTACTTTTTCTATCCAAAATAGTGGGTTCATAAATGTTGCGAACGAAATAAATCTTCCAATTGGTAATAGCGCAGCGAGTGGATGGTTTTCCATAAATGACATTACGAACAATATTCCGGTAACCGCATAAATAATAATCGGTAAAACCCCTTTAAATTCAAATTTAGCAAGGTCTACTATTATATTTTTAATAGCTTCTCCTGAGCCATTTACCATAAATACAGATGCAGTTAATATAAACATAAACAATGATAGTAACACAGCATCATACGATTTTTGTGATATTGGGTCATCGATTTTAGACATAATAGTATCTGGTATCCAGTCAATTATGTATTTTTTGAAGAAATCTGTAAAGAATAATGGTATATCAGTAAATAATTCAATGAACGAGAAAAATGGATTAGACGAAGCACGCTTTTTAATGTAATCTCTTGGAACATTCCATACATTTACACGAACATTACCTTCATTTCTATAAAACATAATAAAGCACCAATTATATACACCGATAGATGCAACTATTATCGCAAATATCCAATTAATATATTTTTTTAGTTGTCCTTTATCCGAATTAATATGCTTACTGTCACTACTACCTGCTTTTGTAATAGTTAATATAACGTTATCATACCCATCTGTCATTTTTTTATATGCGTCTTCAATAATCTGAGCGAATGATCTTGATTCAGAAGTAGCACTATTATTTCCTCCTTCATATATGTTATCATTACCAGTCCAGTCATCATCCCGAAACGTAAACCCTTCTTTTTGGTTTGATTGCGATGATTGTGTTGTAGTTTTGGCATGAATATTAACTAATGGTTCGATATTTTGAATGTTTAATAATTTTTTTCTTTTCTTCACATTCTTTATTTTATTCTTCATGTGTTCGGTTTGAAAGTTAGCGGTTTCCATATCTTTATTGGCATCACTAAATACTTTATTACTATTTTGTTGTTCTTTCATTATATAGTATACAATTATTTGTTATACTATATAATTTTAATAAAAATGAAAATAACACGCAATATATGAATTATCTTGAATGTAACATACCACACGAACCACCTATGAATGATAATACATTGTATCTCTCTTCATATAACGTCATGTTGTAATTATAGTCATATAATCTCCAATTTTCTTTACGAAACCCGATTGGATTCCCTTCACCATCACAAAGAACATCAAAACTAGAATTAATATTGTCAATTGGAGGGACATATGTCGTAATGTCCAACTCTATATTTTTGAATTTACTTAAATTAATTGCTCCAGAAGGTTGATACTCAAATGGGCTTGTATCCAAACAAAAGTTATAACAATAAATCCCTTCTTTTGCGGAACCCTTTGTTCGTGTGTATTTTTCAATATAATCATAAATGCCACGAGTTAACATATTTTCACGATAACTACCATCTAGTTGTATACCCATTGTTTCAAGTATTTCCTTTCTATTCTCTACCGCAAAATTACCTGTAGTTAAATATCCGGTGACAAGTAAATCAACCGGGTCTACATTCGGAAACGCACCTTGAGTGTTCGTATTAGTATATGGTACACTACCTACAGGCAACATTTTATACGGCCAGTTTGTATAATTACTCCATTCATTTCGCAAATTCACATCATTTCGCTGTAAGTTCCACATCCAACTTGAAACCATACCTGGAGGTGATTGTAATTTAACTTTCCGGGTTCCTGTGATATTTTCAAATGTATGGGTGAATACATCTTTAACTAAATAGACTTGGTCTTTTCTCGCAAATAATTCGGCTTCTTCCTTGGAAAGAAAACAGTAGGTTGACATTAAATGAACGTCTGCATTCCACGAAGAAAGCGTATTTTGATAGTTGTTGGCAGATATTTCTAATGAAGGGGGTGTTTGTAAAAAACGATACATTTGAAAACGAGACTCACCAAAATTAGGCTTTACATACGGGAAATTATTTCTAGAATCAAATACATCACGAACTTGAATTAAGTCTTGTATAGGTCTAAATGTAACATTAATATGAAGTTCTTGATATTGCAGAGCGATTAGAGGAAACGCACACGAACTATTCAATGTAAACCAAGTATTAATAGGTATGTATAGATTTCGTCCACGGATGGATGGTTCAGCACCCGCCGCGTTTTGGGTATACACAGTTGATGGATATGAATTAATACGCCCATTACAGTTGGCGGGGTCATTCAAATCCGGAATATTTCCAGTCATCTTGTTAAATAACTCCTTTTTATCAGCATTAAAATCACGCTCAACCATCATAGAAAGATATTCGCCAGTATATTTTTGAATAGTCAATGCCCCGCTTGTAATTTCGATTTCTTGTATCATTGATGCTCCAATATTCTCAATCCACCTAAAATCATAAGGAGCCCATCTACAACCAGTGTCATTACCATCAACTAAGTCAGGAATAGTATTTTGCCCTTCTTGTGAAAGTATTGGTTTAGGTAATGGATGATGTATAGGGCTCCATATATCTGGGAGTGTAACTACAATGTATGTATCCATTAATAATTCAGCGTGTCTTGGTATCTTAAATTGAAAGGTAGATGGTTCGGTTAAACGCAAATCTCTCGATCCATTATAATCAATACGAAATTTTTGAAGTCCAAAATTACTATATTTACAATACGTTACTTTAAAAAATGTTTTACTTGGATTACCTGTTAAAAATAGATTAGCGTTTCCTACGGCAGCAATGTTTAGTAATCCACCAGCCATTATTATAAGTTTATATATAATTACTATTATATTTGTTAGTCATTATATATTAAATCTTCAATATATATATAAATCCCAGAATGAATAAAACCCAATGTATATTGTTATTACTAAGTATTTGTATATTCGTATATGTAATGTATCGTTTTATATGGAAACGTAATATGATATCAAGGATAGTTAACAAATTACAATGTAAATCACTAAAATGTAAATCTAGATGTAAGAATCCGGAATGTAAATGTAATACGATAGAAGGATTTGACTTATTTGGAACCGCAGAAGGTGAATATAATAGTTTAATAGATTCCGAACCAACCAGTATTGTGTCATTACCTCCTGATGATTTTTACATTTCATCCAAAAACAAAGAAACCCCTGTATTGAAAGACTACGTTATCAAATCATCTTACAATAGTGCGGTTACTGGAAAATATGTAAATATTGATATGGTTAAATATTTATTAAAAAGAGGGGTACGTTTATTAGATTTTGAAGTAATGTTGATTGATGATGCCCCAATGATTACATATACAAATGATAAAACTCTAGGAACAATTGATACAACCAATACATTATTGTTGAATAATGTCTTTAGTATGTTAACTACGTCCGCATTCGTTCAACCAACTCCCAATGTAAATGACCCACTATTTATCCATTTAAGAATCAAATCCGATGGAGATGATACAAGACTTTACCGGTTAATATCAAAGTCAATTGATTCAACTATGAAATCCAAATTATATACAGGTGAAGTTACTAAACAAACAAAAATGTCAGACTTACAAGGGAAAATAGTGATTATTGTTGACAAAACACTTGACCGAAATTATAAACAAAACTCGATATGCAATACAAATGAAAAAAAATGCTACAATTTATCTAATCTTGTTAATTTAGAGAGTGGTTCAGACGACCTATTCTTACATAGATACACAGAATTATTGAATTTAAGTTACGATAATGTGCGAGTTGAAGATAAATGTGGATTGTGTACGAGCACAAAAAATATGAGATTGGTTCTACCAGACACCATTAATAATAATGCGAAAAATCCTGATATTGATGATTTTGTATTGAATTACGGAGCACAGTTTGTATTATATAAATTCTATTCAAAGGATGATGAATTAGAAAAATATGAACGGATGTTTGATGATAACAAGGGTGGTATAATTCCTTTAGCATATACTATTGACTATTTGAAACAAAATTAAATGCAGTGAAAATAATGTGTAATTATTGTATATACGATGGGTAAATACAATAAGAATAAGTCACAGAAATCTAAAACGACATTTTATCCAACTGAATGCACGAATAAAATGACATTTCAAGAATGCGAAATGACTGTATTACGAAGTGCTATTAAAGAAAATAAAAAAGCATCGGGTAAAAGAATTGTCAGTGACGCAGACGTCCAAAAAATGATAAGCATAGTTGAAGAGTTTATCCGGAAAAAAAAATTAGTTTGTTATGGAGGTACTGCTATTAATAATATATTACCTGAAAATGCACGTTTTTACGATAAAGAGGCAGAAATACCTGATTATGATTTCTTTTCATCAAACGCAATGGATGATGCTAAAGAGTTGGCTGATATCTATTATAAGAATGAATACACTAACGTTGAAGCAAAAGCAGGCGTCCATTATGGAACGTATAAAGTATTTGTTAACTTTATTCCTATTGCTGACATAACACAATTACCCAAACTATTATTCGATTCAATTAAACGCGATTCAATTAAACGGTCTGGTATTCATTATACCCCTCCTAATTATTTGCGTATGTCAATGTATTTGGAATTATCTAGACCCAATGGGGATGTATCTCGATGGGAGAAGGTATTGGAGCGTTTAAACTTATTAAACAAATATTATCCATTAACAACATCTGATTGTGATAATATCGATTTTCAAAGAAAAATGGAGCTGGATATGTCAGAACAAGAACAAATATATTTAACTACGAGAGATGTGTTTATCGATGAAGGTGTTGTATTTTTCGGTGGATATGCTAGCGGACTATATTCAAAAAATATAAAGAATGGCGATAAACGCGAATTACAAAAAATACCTGATTTTGATGTTCTATCTGAAGACATAGAGAAAACCGCATTAATATTAAAAGAACAATTAGAAGAGAATGGAGTAAAAAATGTGAAAATTAAACGAAATGACGCTATTGGTGAAGTTATACCTGAGAATATAGAAGTTTCAGTGGGAAAATACGACATTGTAGCTATAATACACAAACCTATTGCGTGTCACAGTTACAATGAAATCACGATTCAAGATAGAGTTATCAAAATTGCTACAATTGATACAATAATGAGTTTATATTTAAGCTTTGTTTATGGTGATAAAAAATTGCACGACGTAAGATTGTTGTGTATGGCGAAATATTTGTTTAGTATTCAAGAGAAAAATAAACTAAAACAGAGGGGTATTTTAAAGCGTTTCGCGAACCAATGTTATGGTAAACAAACAACCATAGAAGATATTCGGTCTGAAAAAACTCAAAAATTTAAAGAGTTGAAGAATAAACAAACATCACCAGAGTATCAAGAGTGGTTTTTAAAATATACTCCTTGTGGAAAGAAAGTGAATGTTGCGGTTAATGTTGCTAACAAAAATACGCAATCTAAAACCGTGAAAAAGAAAACAAAAACTGATAATAGTAATAAATTATTGAAAATATTAGGATTATAGACTAATTAAGAAGTTAGTAAATTTGGTGATTGTGTAGTATATGCTACCAAAAATCCAACTTTTAAACACTAATCCGTAAAAATTAAAATTACCATCATCATTATAAATGGATAAGAACGAGAACCGTTTGAAAATATATGCATTTATAATGGGAAGTTGAAATAAGAAGTATAATATACTTACAAAAATGGGGACTTGTAGGTCACTCAAAATATCATCTATTTGTTGATTGCGGCTGTTTTCTCTTTCGTGTTTTTGAATGTGTTTATCAGTAAATTCTTCATATTCTCTAACATAATCATTATTTACCCTTTCTTTTGGTATATAATTAGGTTGGATTTGTTCATCTTGGGCGTATTGTGTAGTATCTTGTTGTATATGACGAGATGGTAGACGCTGTTGTTGTGAAGGCATTATCATTTCACGCTGTTCTTCACTTAAATATTGAGGAACTTGTTGAGTAGCGGAATTGTTAGAAAAACTTTCTTGTTGAGGAGTGATTGGTTGCTCGGGGGGTGACATTATAGGGTTTTGGTCCGATACACCATATGGATTGGGATGGACGTTAATGGGAGTATAATTATTAGGTAGTTCCGATGATTTGGTTGATTGTTGTTGGTTCGGATGACGTTGTTGTTGTTGTTGCGAATTCGGGTCTGGCAAATCTGAAATTCGGGTGGTGGTATTCTCCATTACTATACAATATGATATAAGTAAGATTGTATAGTTTTACGAATGATTCTAAATATATTTGATTATTCGGCTACTTGTGGTTTATCTGATATGTTAATAATACGTTTTGTTTTATCACATTTTGAAGAAGTGGTAGTGTATTTATAACATTTATTATCGTGTTTAAACACTTTGTTCTCAATTTCACTAATAATTGGTCCATTAAATTGTAGACAATTTTTATCCGTACACGCCTTTCTAAATAGAGTCGCAAGCCCTAAACCAAGCAATATTGAGATAAAGGTTTGCCCGAGTTCAGTGTGTAGTAAACGTTGTAAATTCATAATATACATTACGTTCATATAAATAATTTTTCAATATCTTATACTTGATTATCTTCCTCATCTGTGTCAATATCTAATGATAAACTATTACGTCCGTCATTTTCATCATCACTCTGGTAAACCATTTTATCATTTTCAGTAAAATATCCAACAATGCGGCTTGTAATACTTTCAGGATTATTTCTTTTATTAAACAAATATTCATCATTATCTTCTGTGTTTTTTGGTGAGTGATTTTTTGGTGAGTGATTTTTTGGTGAGTGATTTTTTACATAAGTTTGCGTTATATCATCAGTATGATAGGGTGTAGTTTCATCTGGAGTTCTGTTACTGCTTAGCTCATTTTCTTTTTTATATTTCCACCGTTCATCCATATATTTTTGTGTAATCTTCACCTTCTTTTCTAATATTTTACTTTGTAATCTTAATGCGTATCTTTCTGGATGTCTAATACGGTCATATGATACACCTAATGATGAAGGTTGTTTTACATACAATGGTGGCGCCAACTCTATTTTATTTATCCATCCCTTTTTATGCATACCGGTAGCACTACGTTTATACAAGAATAATTCATCCATATCAGCTAAAATATCATATACAAGGTCAGATGGATCTTCTGGTCTACTACGACTTTTTATTTTTTCATACTCATTGAATTTTTCTTCTAAGAAATCCTTACCAGATACTTTACGGTGTTTTCTATCAATAGAAATCATCTTGTATATATCGATACAAATCCGGTAATATTCTTTGTGTGCAGCTAACTCAGTTTCCATTTTATCTTGATACTTCATAAATATTTCTATACTCGTAATTATTCCACATAATAATGAAATACTACTACTAATTATTGAAATTATGTTCTGTTCTATGTGTTCTTGTAGCCCAACTGATGCAAATGTATTTATTCCACTTAAAATTATAATAGGGATACGGAACCATTTTATCTGACCTTTACAATGTTGATACTTAAATTTATGAAAATTACTCAATTGACAGCAATTTATTCTTAATTTGTCTAAAACCTTTTCAATATTATTCGTCCAGGTATTTTTATGTATAACGTCTTGAATACCAACCGAATCATCTGTATCTTCGTTAGGATTAGCCATATTGATAATTATGTAGATATTTTGTCTATTTTACATACGCATTCGTAATTATGTAAAATAAATGATTAGCTTTGAACTGGTATCTGGCTGATTTCACTGTCGTTTTTGGGACAATCTACCTCATTTTGTTTAAATTTGAAGCACGTATCAGTTTTGTCCTTATATTGCAGAACATCTATGTTCTCAGGTGTAGGATAAACATAAATTTTACGTGTATCGGGCATAGTGATGTATACCGCAAATAATCCGAATGCTAAACTAATTATAAAAACGTTTAATTTGACATACTTAAAAAGTCCCATTTAATTAAACTATACACAGATAAGAATATTTACGAATTACTTCTTGCCTTTCTTCTTCTTCTTCTTAGGTTTGGTAGTAGTTGTTGCTTTCTTCAAATCGTCAGCTTCCATATCTTTCAGTAAGTCAGGATGAATAAACGATTTTTCCTGTGAAGACTCTCCATCAAACTTGAATACCATATTATTTCCGTCTTTTTGTTCTAAAGAATACTTTGCCATTAAAGTTTCTTGTGCGTCTATTCGATGTTGTACCAAAACAGCTTCTTCTCTAGCTTTTCCTAACATTTGTTCTTTCTTGACGGAATGACGGTTCATCATGTCTTCTTTTAATTTTGAGGATTTTACCATACGGTCAATAGCATTTGTATCCATTTTCATATTTTTACCCATACCACCCATACCACCCATACTTTTTGCCATTTTAGCAAACATCTCAGACATTTCGGCCCCTCCAGTAGATTCTTTCATTTTCCCAAGAAGCTCACCTGCCTCTTTCATCAGTTCTTCGCGAGAAATGTCTCCATTTTTCATTTTTGCGTCTAACTTACCAGTTACAGACTTCATTAGCCCCATTATTTTAGTAGGGTTTTTCATAAGCTTCTTCATAATATCTTGAGGATTTGCGTTTTCTACATTATCACCAAGTAGTTCAGTAAAGTCTCCCGAAATTTCTTCTGCCATCTCTTTAGCAAGGGAACCTATCTTACCATTAAATAATGTGTGTAAATGCTCCTGCATATTTTCCATATTAGGCATACCACTCATATTAAATGGCGGAGGCTGCTCTTGTTCGGTAGAACCTGAACTTTCTGAACTTTCTGAACTTTCATTTTTACCCATATCTTTGAAAAAATCAGTAAGACCTTCCATGGTCTCGCCTAATTTTGCCTGTAAATCGTTTTCATCTATTCCTTCAAACATATTCATAGAATCGCCAAATTTACTCTTATCTTTTACACTACCTACTACCGTAAATAAAACCAATTGTAAATATTTCCATATTGTCTTACGAATATTTTCAGTAACTCCCTCGGAATTATAAAGAATTCTAAAATCTACATTTGGTAAAAAATTTACATTTGTGTCTTGTTTATCTGAAAAAATATCTGCGTTTTGGTATAAAATATCAAAAAAACGTTCTGGATATACCGACATACAATGCTTATATAACTCGTCTCTTGATGAACCCTCAATCTCATCGGTTAAATTAGACAATTTATTAGTATATTCGGGAAATGTTGTAGATAAATCATTCGCGAAATCATTAATTACTGTAACAAAATTGGCAGGAACTTCTATTGATTCCATCGTATATTTAT
>Ga0209815_1000883_pt1 | contig 21107 bp, 17 predicted proteins | sample CoawatmetaG00DNA_FD_187507 | JGI IMG/M metagenome (GOLD analysis project Ga0209815, IMG submission 187507) | Marine microbial communities from the West Antarctic Peninsula - Coastal water metaG002-DNA (SPAdes) (version 2) | ecosystem: Environmental > Aquatic > Marine > Coastal ...
TACTCAAGTAACAGCAGGCGTTACAGCAGATGCAGCAGCAGCAACACAATTAGGTATATTAATTGATATTCCGATTAATGTTATTAGTGCTTCAAACCTAAACAGTGTACCAGATGTTGTTAATCCAGATTTAACAGCACTTGCAGTTGCCGCTGGATTTATTGCAGCAGCTAATAGTATTATTAGTAACAGAACTTTAATTATTAATCGTGTTGTACAAAGTGTTAGTGCTCCATTACCGATTACGCTACAAACAGCTGGTAACAGAAGTATGTTAGGTAATGACTTTACTCAGATTAACGACTTAGGATACGGACTAGTTGCATGTAATGGCGCACTATCTGAAATGGTTAGTATGTTTACATATTACTGCCATGCTAGTTACTATTCAAAGAACGGTGCTGAAATTAGATCATTAACAGGTTCTAGTTGTTATGGTGAATTTGGATTAGTTGCGGAAGGCAGTGATCCAAACGAAATTCCAGATGCAGTTGCATTGTACGAAGATATGACACAACCGATAAAGGCATTTGATGCTAAAATTATTTTAGACACTACTGGATTCTTAGTACTAACAACAGGTGAAACATTAACACAAGCAGGTTCAGGAGCAACAGGAGTTGTTACAGTCGGAACAAGTCAAACAGGTGGTTCGAATGTAATTTACTTAACAACAGTTACAGGATCGTTTGATACAACAAATACACTAACAGGTAGTACAAGCGGTGCGCTTGGAGCAGCTAGTGTTCCAGTTGCAGTTGACTCAAACGGTTATGCTAACACAGTACAGAGCTTGGCACTTTATGCATACGACATGAAAGATGCTCCGTCAAACAGATCAGAAGTTAACGTGTGGCATCCGGCTCGTCCAGCATTTGCACGTTACGAAGTTGCAAACGCAGAACTTGTTAATCATATAGTTGGTGAGTATCCATTACTTGTAGAAACAACAGATTACTCATTTACTAAAGCTAACGCAGCAGCAACTGGATTTATTTTTAATATCTACAAAACAATTGACGCAGGGTATACAGTAACATTTACAGCAGGAAACGACGGAGTTAATTATACAATAGGCGATGCATTTGTTGTAACTGGTGATAAACTAGGTGGCGCAACTACAGCAAACGATTGTACAGTTACAGTTGCAACAGTAGACGGTACAGGACAAATACTAACAGTTACAGTTACAGGTACTATTGCAATTGAACCAACTACACCTAAGTATAGCGGTGCTGTTTATAAGTTAAACTTCTCATCAAGTGATACACAATTTAGTGCAAATGGATTGTTGGAAATAGTTCCGTTTAACTATAATGTTGTTTACTACAGAAACCAAACACACATTATTAGTGACTTGGCTCGTCCAGATGTATTAACAATTCGTCCAAGTACAGCATTAACGTTTGATGAGAACCCAGGCTTTGTTTACAGAAGTATTAGCTTCTTAACAAGTAATAGTTTGGGAACAGATTTGCCAGCTAATGTTGCACAAGCAGGACTTGATAGCACTTACGACTTTATTAGATTAACAGTTGATAGTGCTAAAGCACAGGAAACTCCACTATCAGGCACAGGTACTACAAAAGGTAATACTGCTGGAGATATTGTATTAGCTGTTAAACTTTGCGATACTAACGAAATCTTTAGACTTAACAACAACGCAAGAACGCCTGCAGGTAATAGGCCAGCAGGTTGGACAGCATCTAGTTTAACATTAGAAGCACCAATTATTACATGGGGTGGTAAAAAGCACTATGCATTTAACTATAGAGGAGTTAATAGTTCCAACGTAGTTGTTGCGCCAGCAGAAGATAACTTATATGCTATTGTTGACCTAGTTGATTATGACTTTATTAACCAAACAAATGCAACAGGGCTTCACAGTACAGCAGTACTAGGTTCAGAGCTTGTTACGATTAGAGGCGGTCTAAAAGCAGGAGCACTTGGTAGCGTTACTGTTAACATTAGTACATGTCGTGCTACGTCACATGACTTCTTAGACATTGGTACAGGCGGATTTAACTCAAGTAACTATCCAAATGTTATCTTTGGTGAGCCAGGTGAGAAGAAAGAAGCTAACGAAGTAAGAGAAGTAGGCAAAGGTCGTGTGTTCTATGTGAGTACAGACCAAAATGGTATCTTTAGAGTTGGTAGATTCTTTAGTGTAGACCAAGGCACAGGTACAGTTACATTTAGTGCATCACTTGCACTTAGTGACGTAGACGGACTAGGCTTTAAGCGTGGTGTTGTTATTACTGAATTTAGTACAGACACAGCGATGGTAGACAATGCTTCGGATACAGTACCAACAGAAAGTGCTGTACGTGGTTATGTTAACAGACGCTTAGGCTATGATGTTAACGGTTCAGCAGTTAGTAACAAATTAGGACCTGGCGTACTTGCTCCAAACGGTGCAGTACCAATGACAGATGATTTAAACGCAGCTAATAATACAATTACTAACTTAAAAGCTCCAGTTGCTACATCTGACGCAGCTACTAAGGCATATGTTGATGCTGGCCGTGGCGACCTTGATGAAATTAAAAATCTACGGAGCGTATCGTACGAAGATCAAGCAGCTAACCAAATGTTAGTTTCTACAGGAGCGTTTAAGCTTATATTATCAGCAGGTAGTATTGTTGGCGGTAACCTTGCTATTGGTGATGTTATTACAGGATCAATATCAGGAGCAACTGGTACAGTTGTTGATTATGTAGATGGCCTCACTGGCATTGAAGGTAATATTTGTGAAGTAACATATACTGTATTAGCTGGTGTATTTAGTGATGGCAAACCTGCTGCTGGTCCAGCAGCAGATGTACTTACTGCACCAGGCGGTAAACAAATTAATGTAATTGATGGTCCAGTAGATGAATGGGCTAACGGTGTGGCAAATGCAGCAGCAGATATTTTAATTACTACTAACAGAATAAATGCAGGACAAGCAACACGCTATACGCAAGTTAATATGCAAATTGCAGGACTTGCTATTGTTAACGGTGATATCAATGGTGCTGCACAAATTGCACAAAGTAAACTAAACTTAAACGCAGCTACTACAAGAGCAGATGCTACAGGAATCGCACAAGCTGATTTAGGTAGTGCAAGTTTTGACTCTTCTAAATTTACTATTACTGATGGATGGGTTACTACAGCAGCAGGAGCTACAGTACTAGCAGATCTTGAAGACATTGCAACTGATACAGTACTTGGTCGTAGTGCAGCAGGAGCTGGTGCAGTTACAGCAATACCATTTGCTACAGTAGTTGATGAAGGATTAGGTTTAGCAGACGGAGACTTTGTTACTGAAATATTAGTAGCAGCAGATGCAGGCGAAGCACTAATTAAAACTGGTACAGGCACCTACGGTATTACTAACGTATCTAAAACAGGTGAAGTTAATAGTATTGTTAAAACAGATGCTAATGGTACTATCCAAGCTAACTCATTAATACTTGGCGGTGATGCAAGTTACGAAGTATTAAGTTTAGACAGCTTAACACTACAAGTTAAAACACCTGCACAAGGTTTATTGTTTACAGCAGTTGGTGGTAGTGCTGGTACAGGTAACTTAGGTGACGCAGACTATGTTGCACCAACTTATCCAGATATGATGCTTAGTGGTAGTATTAACGTTGGTGCAACAGATCTTGTTTCAGCGCAGAGTATTTTACAAAGTACTTCAACACTTACTAATGAAAAACGGTTAGGAGTTGACTGGATTTACTCGAGCTTTATTGAAGCACCAGGTGAAAAGGGTGCAGCAAGTACAGGCATAGCAATTGGTGGTAACACTGGTAAGACAACAGCTGGACAAGTAGGCATAGTTGCTGCTGGATCTGGCTCAAGTGTTGTACCAGCTATCTTTAGCTCTGCTGGAATGCTACCAGACACTGATAACACATATGACATTGGTAGTGCAACTAAAAAGTACAAAGATGTTTATGCAACATTGTTCCGTGGTACTGCAACTGAATCATACTACGCTGACTTGGCGGAGAATTACTTAGCTGACGCAGAGTATGCTCCTGGCACAGTTATTGAGTTTGGTGGAGAAGCTGAAGTTACACAAAGCACAACACACGGTACACATCGTGTAGCAGGCGTTGTGTCTACTAACCCAGCACACTTAATGAACTCACAGTGTGAAGGCGCCAACGTTGTTGCAGTAGCACTACAAGGGCGTGTACCTTGTAACGTAATTGGTAAAGTTGCCAAAGGCGATATGCTAGTAGCAAGTAATATTCCAGGATATGCAATTGTTAACAACACTCCAACTGTTGGTAGTGTTATTGGTAAAGCACTTGGAGATAAACTAGACGGCGAACGCGGTACAGTTGAAGTTGTAGTAGGAAAACACTAATGGATAAGAAAGAAGAGATAGACAAACTAATTAAAGATGGCGTAAAAGTTAGTAATGACACTAGAAATCCGCAAGCAAGGCAAGTAGTTGTTACTGCTGGCAAAATAAGAATACAAGTAAACAAGGGAGCAGACCGTGGCCAAACAAACCGTTAATTTAGGAACCAGTGCAAACAAAGGTGACGGCGACCCGTTACGCACAGCATTTGACAAAGTAAATGATAATTTTGATGAATTATATACAGCAGACGCTACATTCATTAGTCTTGCGACACTAAAAACAGAAGTTGCAGCAAGCGCAGACTTTGCAGCATTTAAAGATAGAATAGCAGCACTATAATACTTTAACTGAATACGATAAATATATAAAACAATAGGATTTAAAGAATGGCTAATAGATTTCCACTAGTACTAGATACAGAAGACGGTAATAAGATCAAAGAGATCCAAACCGGGGACAATTTGTATCTAGCTGACAACAGTATCACTGGTGTCCAAAATATTACTGCATTGGGAACTATCGACGCTGCTCAGATCAAAGTGGCTGGGGAACACCTAGTGGCGCAACGATTTGCTGACTTAACTGATACTCCGAGTACATTTACTGGATCAGAAAGTCAGTTTGTAAAAGTAAAGGCAGATGGCACAGGCTTAGAATTTTCTTCACTAGGTAGCTTAGGAACTATACAGCTTAATACTATTTCAGTTGATGTTAGTGTTATACCAACAGTTAACAATGTAGGAACAATAGGCACTGACAACTTTAAGTTTAATGAAGTAGTAGCAACAACACTTAGGGGTAACTTAGCTGCATACGACGGATCTATAGTATTTAATGCTACAACAGGAAAAGTAAGTTATGCTGCACTACAAGGCGCGCCAGTTTTCCTTTCAGAATTTACAGATGATATTGGCTTTGTAACATCAACAGCACTTGGCACACAAATTGCAGCTTTATATGATGACGGCATAACGTTTAACACTGACATACAAGGTAGTGTGTTTGCTGATGATAGTTCAATGATAATAGACGGTGTTGCTGGTAAAGTACTTGGTGACGTAATAAACTCAAATGTAACTACTACAGGTTTAGTTACTAATACAGCCCAGATTACTACTACAACAGCAACAACTATTAACGGGCCAGCATCAGGAAACTTAGCAATTGATGCAGGAGCATCAGGCACCGTTGATATAGGATTTGGTGCAGCAACTAGTGTTGTTAACATAGGCGATGCAGTAATAGAATCATTTACTCAAGGTAGAGATTTAGGAGTTGCCAAGCTAACAGCAAATACAAACTTATCAATTACTGCTGGTAACAGAGTTAAAATTGACGGTGGTGTACCATTTAGATTTTCATCAGTTACTACAGCTAACCAATTAGCAATCGGTGCAGAAGAAGGTGATGTAATTTACAACACCACAACAAGCCGTTTGCAAATGTATCAAGGCAGTGCTTGGAAAGACGTCAACGGAAACGTTGAAGCAACAGCAGGAACATCAAACTTTAACGATGTTGTAATTGCAGGTAACTTTACTGTAACAGGTACCACTACAACTGTTAACACAGAAGAAATTAACCTTGCTGATAATATTATTAATCTTAATAGTAACTTTGGCGCTGGTGCACCAACACAAGATAGCGGCATTAGTATTAATAGAGGCAGTGCAACAGCAAAGACATTTATATGGAACGAAACCACAGATAAATGGACAATTGGAGCAGAGACATTTGTTGCAGGAACAGTAGAAGCAGCATTCACTGGCATACTTGGCGGTGTAACACCAGCAGCAGTAACAGCAACAACAGTAGAAGGTACAACAATTACCGCATCTACAGGGTTTGTTGGTAATGTAACTGGTAATGCAGCTGGCGCACATACAGGAACACTAGACGGTGATGTAACAGGTAGTGTATTTGCAGACGATAGTACCTTACTTGTAGACGGAGTTGGCGGAGTAATACCAGCAGCTAACTTATTAGGAACTGCAACAATTACAGTTACAGGCAATGTTACAGGTAACTTAACTGGCAATGCTGATACAGTAACTAATGGTGTATATACAATTGGTGATCAAACTATTGCCGGTGCTAAGACTTTTAGTAGTACCATTATTGGAAGTTTACAAGGTAACGTTACAGGAAATATTACTGGTAATATAGATCAAGCAACATTAGCAATTGGTGCAACAACTGCAACAGTTATTGGTATAGGTAACGCAAGTAGCACAACAACAATTAATGGTATACTATCATCTCCGGCTGTAATATCAGGAAGCATTACAGCCGACGACAGTATGAGTATTACTACTGCTACAGGCGATGGTAATGCAATTAGTATAGGACCAGCTGGAACTAATACTGTTGTTAATATAACAGCAGATGGTATTAGATTCTTTGGACCAGTAACAAGAAGCATCGATGCTGTAGGAGGCGTTGTTGGAGATATTAAAGGTAGTGTTGTAGCAGACGATTCAACAGTGATGATCGACAGCGTTGGCGGCGTAGTAACTGGACCAGTAGATACAACAACTATTACAGGCACAACTATTACAGCGTCAACTACAATTAAAGCAGGCACTATTGCAAACTTAACTGGCAGTGACGATATAGCTGTTAACGCAGCAGGTTTTATTAATATTAATGCAGGAACTGACGATGCTGGTTTGAGTAAGATACAAATGGATCAAACTGGTATTAATCATATAGAATTGACTACAACACCTAAAACTCCTGGAGATGCAAACGATGTTGCTAATATAGCAATTAACGCTGCTGCAACATCAGGTAACGTAGTTATTGGTACTACAAGTAGCACACGTAATCAAACAGTAACAATGCATAATGCAACAGTTAACGGAACACTAGTTGGAAGCGCACAAGGCGCGCACACCGGATCACTAACTGGTGACTTAGTAGGTAGTGTATTTGGCGACGATAGTTCAACAATAATTGATGGTCTTGCAGGAAAAATTGTAGGACCAATAAGTAGAATAGTCGGTGATGTACAACAAATTAGTGGACCGGGTGTAATTAGTTTAGATACACTTGTAACTGAAATTACAACAACTGGTGCAGATGCATATACACTAGCAGACGGTGTTGCAGGACAAATAAAAATAATTGCAATGATAGTAGACGGCGGTGATGGAACACTTACTCCAACTACATTAGCAACTGGAACAACAATTACATTCAATGATATTAATGATAACATATCATTACTATACACTACAAATGGTTGGGTAAATACTGCAAACCAGGGTGCAGTTATAGCATGATAACACATAACAATATAGGAAAAGTAAAATGAGCGAAAGAGAACACATTGTAAGTTTAAATAAAGGTGTCGATTATGAGGGCTTTAACGCTGACATGATACGCGACACTGGAGCAGGCGATATTCCTAACAGAACCGTTAGTGTGTTAAATGCTAGGCCTGGATCTGCACGTAATACGCATTATGATCTAACAGATGCCGAGGCAGAAGCTTTAAGGTCTGATTCTAGAGTATACGGTGTAACATTGCTACCTGAATTAGACACAAATCTTCATATTGGATTTGATGCAACACAAACAGGTGACTTTTCAAAGACGTTACTTGATCGTGGAAGCTTTCTTAACTGGGGTATGCGCAGATGCAACGAAGCTGAAAACGTCTACACAGGCGCAGTAGCAGCAGCAGGCGGCTACGGCTATACTTTAGACGGAACAGGCGTTGACGTTGTAATTATGGATAGCGGCATACAAGCTGACCATCCTGAATTCCAAGATGCATCAGGAGTAAGCAGAGTACAACAAATTAACTGGGCTACAGAGAGCGGTCTTGGCTTTACACAAAATGCTAATCATTATAGAGACTATGACGGACACGGTACACACGTTGCTGGCACAGCAACTGGTAAAACATATGGTTGGGCAAAAAACGCTAAAATATATTCTGTAAAGCTCAATGGTCTTGAAGGCGCAGGCGATAGCGGAACTGGTATTAGTATAACATACGCATTTGATTGCATTAAGCTCTGGCACAATGCAAAAACAGTTGACGCAGCTACTGGATATAAGCGTCCAACTATTGTTAACATGAGTTGGGGTTACGGTATCGGATACAATACAGTTTCGGGTATGGTATATAGAGGCTCAGCCAAATCAGGCACTGATATCGATAGTGCTTCAAAACGTGCAGCCTTTGGACTTTATCCAGCAAATGGCGCATCGATAGGAACTACTTACGCATCTAATACAAGAGTTGCATCAGTTGATGTTGACATGCAAGAGCTTATTGATGCAGGCGTACACGTTATGGTTGCTGCTGGTAACAGAAGTCACAAAATTGACGTTGCTAGTGGTCTTGACTATGATAACACTACGACATCAAATTCAGGAACTATATACCACAACAGAGGTTCAAGTCCTTATGATGATCAAGCTAATACTGTTGGAAGCATTGATACTGCTGTAAATGCAGGCGGACTAGAACAAAAAGCAACTTATTCAGAAACAGGACCTGCTGTAACAATTTATGCACCAGGCACAGACATTATGAGTGCAATGAGCACAACTAATAAGTTTGGTGCTAATACTACAAACAATCCATACCCAGCAAACTCTGCTTACTTAATTAATAATATAAGCGGTACAAGTATGGCATCACCACAAGTAGCAGGCATGGCTGCATTAAATGCGCAGTTAAATCCAGCTTCAACTCCAGCACAGCTTAAAGCGTTTATTGAGTCTACTGCAAAGTCGGCACAATTATATGACACTGCTAGTGTTGTTGATTATGATAACAATCGTAGTTTATCAGGCAGCTCAAATAGATTTTTGTATAATAAATTTAATAGCAATACACAGCTTACCATCGGTACTCCGGCAGCAGCAGTATCTTACGCAGCAGCAGCAACATACTCATTGTCTAGAAGCGGAGCAGCATTCAACGAAGGGCAATCATTTACTATTACACTAACTACAGCAAATATTGCAGATGCAACAAATGTACCGTACACTATTACAGGTGTAACTACTGCTGATATAAGCGGAGCAAGTTTAACTGGTAACTTTACAATAGCGTCAAATACTGCATCAGCTATATTTACTTTAGCTAATGACGCACTTACTGAAGGTGCAGAGACATTTACAATTACTCTAAATGGAGTTAGTGAAAGTATTACTGTTGCTATTAACGACACAAGTATTACACCTACATACGCATTATCAGGAAGTGCTGCTAATGTTAACGAAGGTAGTACACTAACTGTTACACTAAACACAGCTAACTTGGCAGATGCAACTACAGTACCATATACTATTACAGGAGTTAGTAGTGCAGATATAGGTGGTGTGAGTCTAACTGGCAACTTTACAATTGCTTCAAACACTGCAAACGCAGCGTTTGCAATCACAGCAGACGAAACTACTGAAGGCGCAGAGACAATGGTATTAACACTTGACTCACTTGGAGTCAACCTGTCTACTACGCTTAATGATACAAGTCTTACACCTGGTGCAACACATGTATTAACTAGAAGTGCAACAACAATAAGCGAAGGACAAAGTGTTACATTTACACTTAGCACAACTAACGTAGCTGACGCAACTACAGTACCATATACACTATCAGGTGTTACTAGTGCAGATTTAGATAACGGACTATACACAAAAGGCGGCCTAGTTGCAGATACATCCGGTGGCTCACTATTTAATAAGTCTAGACAGGTACACGGCATAAAACTTTACCAAGCAACAAACGTTGGTGGAGCAACAGCAGTTCCAGATTTGTGGACAGACAAAATTGCACGAGTTGTTGAGTTATTTACTGACCCAACAGGATCTAATATTGTTGCTGCTGATCAGAAGAATATGATTAAAACACTAAGAGGTGATGCAGGTACATGGCATGCTGGAAAACCAACAGCACAGCAAATTGCTTATGGAGGTGGTGCAAGCTATGATCCAAACTTCTTATCTGATACAGGAAAATATCAATACCCAGGTTACGTAGATGGTCTTTTAGACGAGTACTCTGTAAACGATATGGTATGGTATAGGAATACAAGTAGTGGTAGACCAGGTATTGGTGATGACGACTTAGGTGAAGCACTAGAACACGTTTTCCATACAATGCATTACTATGGTGTACGTGGCGGAGTTGCTGGATCAACTGTAGCATTAAGCTGGGATCCAAGTACAGACGCTCAATGGGCAACAAGAGAGTTATATGCAGCAATAGCACAAGCAGTTGCAGCAACCACATTTAATATTAGCGGATACAATGACGGCAATCTTGCAACAGCAGAAACCTTTATAGTAGCAGCTAAAGAATACATGTATTTGCTTACATTTGCTATGTTTGAATACACTTCACTATGGGACGGCGGATCACTAAGTCCTGAATGGAACGACAATGCAAGAACACCAGCAGGAGTTCAATCAAATAACCCATTAGGTTATGCATTATTTAATACATACATTTTACCAGTAATGTCTAAGCCAACACTTGCAACAATGAGAAACATATTCCAAGACGGTGACACAGGTAATCCAGCAGTAGCTGGTGCATCAGGATACACAGCAGATGCAGCAATTTCACTAACTGGCAACTTTACAATTAGTTCAAATGCTGCTACACTAGATCTTAACTTATCGAAAGATATGACAACTGAAGGAAGTGAAACTTTATTACTATCATTAGATTCACCACTGAGTGCTACTGTTAGTGTTGCTGTAACTGATTCAAGTATATTGAATCCAACGTACTTAGTAACTTCAAGTGCAGCAGCAGTTAACGAAGGTGGCACTGTTACATTTACACTTACTACAACTAACGTAGCTGATGCAACTACAGTACCATATACTATTACAGGTGTTACTAGTGCAGATTTGAGTGCAGCAAGTCTAACTGGTAACTTTACAGTGGCTTCTAATACTGCTACTGTTACATTTACACTGGCAGCAGATGGAGTTACTGAAGGTGCGGAGACAATGCTATTAAGACTAGACAATACGTATGATAACCATTCAGTTACAATTAATGATACTTCAATAGGTGCTGATTATACTCTTAACGTAGGAAACAACGGCACTGGCGCATATACACTAAGCGGTACAGATCGAAGTGGTAGTATAAGTGGTGATGATCCGGCTCTGGCATTTAATGCAGGCGATGTAGTAGACTTTGTTGTATCAGCAGCAGGACATCCGTTCTACCTTAAAACTGTAAACGGTACTGGTACTGGCAACCAAGCTAGTGGAGCAACAAACCAAGGTGCAACAAATGCTACAATTAGATGGACAGTGCCGGCAGCAGGTGCATATCATTACAACTGTTCACTACACGCAGCAATGCATGGCGACATCACAGTAAGCTAATAAAAGGAAAAGAAGAAAATGGCAGTACAATTAATTAATATCGGTAATGTCGCAAACGACGGAACTGGAGATGATCTTAGAGAAGCATTTATTAAAACAAATGCTAACTTTGAAGAACTAGACTTGCGTGATGACGAACAAACAACCGTATCTAACTTGGGTGAAGTTGGCGAAGGATTATTTGCTCAAAAGTTAGTATACGATTTACAGTTTAAGAAATTAGTTGCTGGTCAAAACGTTTTGTTGACACCATCTGATCAATCAATATCTATAGGCGTCAATGTTGGTGTTAAACAAGTAAGTGTAGTAGCAGACACAGGTGGTACGTTTTACTTGTACGATAACGCTGACATAACGTTTGCTGGTGGCAACGATATTAGTATTGATCAAACTAGCGGCACAGTAACCGTATCATACTCGGGTGTAACTGACTTAGCTTCAGATACTACTCCGCAACTTACTGCCGACTTAGATGCACAAACTAATAATCTATTAAATGTAGGAACTATTACTACGTCAGGAGTTACTGGTCCAGTAACAGGTAATGTTACTGGTGATATATTAGGTAACGTAACAGGACTAGTAAACGGTATTGATGTGCGTACACTGTTATCTAGTTCAGACTTTGGTGGTATTAACAGTACTGTAACTAATATACTTGAATATATTATATATAATACAGATGTCGAATGGGGAACAATTAATGACCCTGGTACTGTTTCACTTGACGCTGGTCCAATTGCCGTCTAAGTCAATTCCGATAAATACTTAGTATTAAGGAAACTATCGAATGTCACAATTATGGACCGTTACAACCGGAACTAGGCTACAAACACTTATTGAGCGATCCTCAGTAGATATAACATTACCGCTCACTGCTGGTGTTGTTGCTACTATAGAACTTATAAGTGGCAGTATCCCCACAGGTACAAGATTAGAAAATAATAAAATAGTTGGTACTGTATACGAAGTAGCATACGATACAACATTTAACTCTGTATTTAGAGCAACTACAGATACAGGATTTCAAGACGTTACTATCGAGTTTGTTGTACAAGGTCCTGATGCTCCTAATTGGGCAACTAATACAGGCTTACTAGGAGTAGGTTCAAACAATAGTTTGTTCATCTTAGATAGCGAAATTATCGATTATCAATTAGTAGCAACTGACACAGATATAAGCACAGGGCAACAGCTTATATATTTTATTGCAGACGGTGACGGTACGCTTCCGCCTGGTGTTGTAATGTCAGACTCGGGCAAACTAACAGGAACAACTGAACCACTACTTAGTTTAGATAAACGAAGCGCAGGCGGTCAATACGATGCAACTCCATACGGCGAAGTAATGGATTATGCTGTACTAAGTTCTAATGGTTACGGCAGCTTTTATTATGACACAGTTGACTTTGATTATAGCGAAGCGACTGCAAACGTAAGAAAACTTAATAGATATTATCCTTTTGCTGTAACTGTAACAGACGGTGAAACTTATACAAGACGAGAATTTAAAATATATGTTGTTGGCGATGATTATTTAAAAGCAGACAACACAGACATGCAAGCCGGTACAGGTGTATTCACTGCTGATACAACTAACGTAAGAACTCCAGTATGGATAACTCCAAGGGCATTAGGTTACAAACGAGCTAACAACTATACAACAATATATTTAGAAATTGTAGATAACTGGACACTAGAAGGCGCAGTAGTTTATACACTTGAAGATGTTAATGATGATCTTACACCCAGTGAGTTGCCGCCAGGTATGTCACTAGATAGTCAAAATGGCGAAGTTATAGGACTTATTCCTTATCAGCCAGCTATCACACAGAATTATAAATTTACAGTAAAAGCAACACGAATTACTACTGACTTAGAAACTGTATCAATCTTTGCAAACTTCTATGAAGATGTATTGTTAGGAAACTACAGTTTTAAAATTAATAAAATTAACTTAACTGGTAACTTAGACGGTACTAACGACTTATTTGATTTAGTTGGAAGAAAGATATTACTAGGCAAAAATCAGTATACTGTTACTAACGTTGATGACAGAAATACACTGTATGATATTATATTTGTGCTAGAACCATTAACACCTAATATTAACTTGATGTTAAGTCAAACATCTCTAGTAGGGTCGGATCATATATTTGTATCTAGATTACCTGAGTCATCAAAATCAAAGTATGCTAGTAGAGTATTAAAGTTTACAGAAACTGAGTCATATACCATTAGTACATTTACACCGTACATTGAATGGCAAGTTACTCAAACAACTGGCAACGATCCGTTTTTACCGAGTGGCGCGCCGAGAACAATTGAATTAAACGGAAATTATTACGTAGGTGATTTTATTATTAATACTGCTTCAACTGGCGGCGATGACAGAGTATACAAATGTACAACAGCACATACAGTAGTATCAGCAGGCACAGTAGTTAATGGAATTACGCAGCTAGTATTTACAGCTAGTAACTGGCAAGAAATTGCTGAAACACTCGAAGGCCTTAGCGTAAATGATAGAGTACTTGCTACAAAACAAGCACTAGAGGCAGCATATCCAGGCACTGTATACATTACAGTGGTAGATGACTTAAATTGGAGAATAAGACTTCCAAGTACTGCTCTTACTAGAATTAAATCAAGTATACAGAACTTTTTCTCTGGTCCTGATAGCAGCGATGTTAATGCAACATTAATACGCGACAATGAAGATAAAGTAGTACTAAGTACTAATTTAACTGCACAGAAACTTACAGGAACAAACATAGGTATTGCACTATTTAAAAAGGACTATTTCTTTAAAAATATTATTACTACATCAAATGATGCAGTTGACATACCTAGTACACTAAAAACATTTGAAGTAATTATCATTGGAGAGATTGATAGTGAAATTAAATGGATAACGCCTTCTGCATTAGGTAGTATTAATGCTAACTTTACAAGTAATTTTAAAATAGTTGCGGAATCAACCGTACTTGACACTGCAATGATTTATAGTATAAAATCAGGCAGCTTGCCATTTGGAATGATGTTAAACTACGATGGTGAAATTATTGGCGCTGCAAAACAAGTTGGTACTGCTGCCGAGCCTGGCTTAACAGTTTTTGAAGATAAAGTAGTTACATGGGACGGTTCACTTCCAGGAGATACTACGTTTGACAGAAGTTATAAGTTTACAGTTGATGCAAGAGATAGATTTGGATATACTGCAATAGAACGTGAGTTTACATTAAAAGTTGCAGATCTAGATAATAAACAATATACTGACATATATATGCGTCCAATGCTTGCTCCTACACAGCGTACATATTATACAAACTTTGTAAGTAATCCAGAAGTGTTTACACCTAGTAAAATATATCGACCTAGCGATCCAGTATTCGGAATACAAACAAATTTAGATATGTTAGTATATGCAGGCGTTGAAGCAAAATCAACAGCAGCATTTACAGCAGCAGCAACTACAGGACACAAACGTAAGAAATACATTTTAGGTGAAATTAAGAGTGCTGTTGCTAAAGAAAGCGCAAAAACTGATGCAATATACGAAGTAATATATATTGAGGTTACGGATCCTGCAAATTCTAAAACTGGCACTAAGACTGCTTCTAGTTTTATAACTGACAATAAAGAAAAAATAACTGTAGATAGTATACAATATGCAGTATTAGATGATGGTAATAGATTTAGAGCAGGTTATGACGAACTAGTAATTGGCACTAGAGCAACTGCTAGGTTTATCTTTAGCGACAATGCTGAAATATTAATCGACACTAGAGCAGGTACAGACATAGAACTAAATGTGGATAATGCAGACTTTGAAGTAACTGTAAAAGCAGGCACTTCAGTGAAAGTATTATTACAAAAAGGCGACTCGGAACCATACCGTTTTAGACCCAAAACTAATACTATCAAAGCAGATAGTCAAGCAGTTAATGTTAGTCAATCAACTGACTCTAAAAAGTATATATCTAGTATAGATAATATGCGGGCTGCAATTAAAACAATTGGCGATGAAGAACGTCAATATTTACCGCTTTGGATGAGAACAGCGCAAACAGGCTTTGAAGAATTAGATTATGTTACTGCAATTCCTATTTGCTACTGCAAGCCAGGTGAAAGTGCAACTATAATGAATAACATTAAAAACTATGGATTTGATCCAAAGACAATTAACTACGATATAGACAGATATGTCGTTAAAAGAACTGAAAACTCCGATGTTGAGAAATTTGTACTGTTCGCAAATTACCAATTCAATGTATGACATCGATAAATATATTAAAGAGGAATTAACAACATGCCCAGCAATATTATAAGCGGAACAATCGACGGAACATATCCAGTAGCAGGTGTTGACAACAACACTCAAGGGTTCCGAGACAACTTTACAATCATTAAAACAGGATTAGCTACTGCTAGTAGTGAAGTTACAGCATTACAAAGCACAACAGCTAAGTTAAATGCAAGCAACGACTTTAACGGTACTGACATTACAGATGCTAACTTTTCATTAAACACTGAAAAATACCACAACATTGGTACAGTAGTTGCTGGACAGAACATTAGCTTTCTAAATGGAAATTATCAAAGTATGGCGGTCAACTTGGGTGTTGGCGTAAGTACTGTTGCTTTTTCTTTAGCAGATTGGCCAGCAAGAGACCATGTTGCTAAAATGACAGTACAGCTTAAAGGCAACGATACTGCAAAAACTGTAACATTTACAGTTGCAGGTGGTGGAACAATTAAATACAGTGCAGATTTTCCAGCTACTCTAACTTTAGACAGCAGCGTAAATCCTATACTTATTGACTTTTGGACATATAACCAAGGCACTACAGTATATGCAGAGTACAGAGGTCAGTACACTTAATGCTAAATCCTTTAATTGATAGTTTAGCACACTTTACATTAAACGAGCTGGAGGCGAAAATTCATGATCTCCAGCGCAAGTACTTTATGACAAGTAATCAGCAAGTGCAATTACAAATGTCAACCATCTTAGAAATATACAAAGAAGAACTCTACACAAGACGCGCAATTGAGAACCAACGCCAAAAAGATCAAGATAATGGCGGATCAGGACTTGACAAACTCATCAAAGTAAGTTAAACTAGTAGTATGTTAATGAAAACAGACTCTCTTGGAATACCACGATTCAGTAACCACAGCCTTATTGATATGATCTATAGTGGTCATGTTGATAAGTGTCATGTTGTGTTATGTGAACCTAGTGACGATGTAGACCTTTTTAATAAGGCTATGGAAGAACAAGGTATGCCTACACTTACAAAATATATTCCCTTAGATGTAGAACAGAAAGACTTTGACACAGCGTTACAGTCTGAATGGTTCATGCCTGATGAATATAAAGAACTAGATGTAGTACGTTTTTTAAACAATAGAGAACTTACTTACGAACAAAGAGATCGTCTTCGAGAAGAACTACAAGCATTTACTGAACGCGGCATGATACCACTGTTACGTTATATGTGCTATCTTGTAGACTTTATGCGTGAGAATAACATTGTATGGGGTGTAGGTAGAGGATCAAGTGTGGCATCGTATGTGCTATACTTAATAGGAGTACACAGAATAGATTCAATCCAGTATGACCTGGACTGGACCGAGTTCCTGAGATAAGTAATACTATAACTAAAAGGAGACAAATATGTCAAAAGGTAACCCAGCAAAGAAACAGCATCGCAGTATGCGAGGCAAGAACGTAGATATGGATCTTCTACGTAAACGCAACGAACTAACTCCAGCAGTAGGCAATGCTCGTGTAAATGCACGTGGCGACGAACTAGGTCCTGGTGGACAGATTGTTAAGAAGCGTGAAGACGTTGTAGCAGAGCATTACGCAGTGGCAGGCACAGCAGCAGAAAGTTCAGGTAGAGCTACACAGCCTGTAGTAGATGCTCCAGTTGGTTATGTAGAACCTACATCAGGTGCTGCTAAGAAGACTACAGTGCGTACTAAAAAAGAAGAAGTAGTAATTAAAGAGCCAGTAACAGCAGCAGAGCAAGAAATGCTCGACGAAGCTGATGATCAATGGGTTGAAGACGACAGCGGAAACTTTGTACAAAAAGGTATTTAACATTGGCTTCTAATTTAACTACGGTCAAAGGCAATATCCGTCCGATTAAAAATAGAGTGCTTGTAACTGACATGCACTTTGGTGAACAAACTACTTCAGGCGGGATTATTCTTGGAGATGACGATGGTAAAGCACATGGCATCTATCCGCGCTGGGCTAAAGTATACGACAAAGGTCCATCAAATGTAGACGAATACAATGTTGGCGATTGGATTATGGTCGAACACGGGCGTTGGACGCGCGGAATTAGCGTAGACACTAACGGCAACAAAATAGAAGTTAGAATGGTCGAAACAGAAAGTGTAATAGCTTACTCGGACAAAAAGCCAGACGGCGCATCAATTGGTGGAGAGTTTGGCGATGGCGAGCATATGACTATTGATCCATCATCATTTATTAAATAAAGGTAACACATGACTAACACATTTAAAGATATCGACACATTTGCTACAGCATGTGATCAGCCAGCGAGTCCTGAAAACTACAAAATGTATCTTGGACTTATTGATGAAGAGTACGGCGAACTAGTAGATGCAGTCGATGCAGACGACAAAGTGGAGCAACTTGATGCACTAGTTGACATCTTAGTTGTTACTATGGGTGCTATTCGTGCCGCAGGCTGGGACGGAGAAGCAGCTTGGAAGGAAGTAATGGATACTAACTTTGCAAAGATTGATCCAACAACTGGAAAAGTAATCAAACGCGAAGATGGTAAAGTACTAAAGCCTGAAGGCTGGACTGCTCCAGAACTATCGCAGTTTATAGGAGAGTAATATGCTATATGTATTTGGTGATAGCTATTGCCACGATATAAAAGATATGGAACTATCTAATAAAGATAGAAGAGGTGAAGGCTTGTATCCTGAGTTTTTTCCTTTGGAAGACAATTGGGTTAATATTGTATCTAAAAAATTAATAGGCAGTGTAAACTGCGTTAATGAATCTACAGCAGGTGCAAGTAATGAGTATATTTGGCATAAATTGCAAAGCTATGCTTCCGACTTTGTCCCTGGAGATCATATTATAGTGCAGCTTACTTCGCAACAAAGAAGGTGGCTAATAGAAGAACATCCACAATACTCAAACTGGATTACGATGCCTTTAGACGATTCAAAGTTATCTTCTGCCCAACAAAATGCTGTTGCGGCATACGGTAAACATCTTAATCATGAACAAGCCGACCACGCCATTTATATGGCATGTCTTTATGCAACAACTTACATAGGTAAAATGCTTGGTGAGAATGGCGGCGATGAAAACGAAGGTATTAAAGTTTTAATACTGCCGGGGTTCCATAATATTGCTGGAGTTGAAGGTACCCTTAGCAATGTATGCTATGGAGAATTTGATGGACAAGAATCGCAAGATCAATTTTACAAAACCACACATGATAATAGATGGAATCACATGACAGAAATCAATCATACTATTCTAGCTGATAAAGTACTTGACTTCTTTGAAGACTTCACAATGGTTGATCTAACTACTGACTTTGAAAAAGCTATCTATACCAAAGATAATATATAATACTGCTTGACTTCTTAGTTTTTATATGTTATAATATATATAATTAATAAGGAGTTTTCATGAAGTTACCTACACAAAACACAAGCTTAGGAACTACCGGATTAACTGGTATTGTTCTAATGACATTACACATTACAGGATATCTAACAGGTTGGGCATGGCCACTACTGTATGTTATGTTAATCTTATCTGGTATTGGCCAGGAAAATCGTAAGGATAAAAAATAATGGCAACTCATGGTATGATTGACTTAGAAACGCTAGACACACTTCCTAGTTGTACCGTACTAAGTTTAGGTGCAGTTAAATTTGATCCGTTAAATGACAGCGAACCGCATAGTGAACTGTATCTTAAAATTGACATTGACGAACAAGATCGGTTGGGTCGTACAGCAAGTGACAGCACCATTGAATGGTGGGGCAAACAAGATCCTAAAGCAATGGAAGAAGCATTTGATCAAACTGGCGCGGTAAGTGTTCAAGAAGCACTACGTCAAGTTAGCAAGTGGAGTGTAGGTGTTGATACTATTTGGGGACAAGGCTACGGCTTTGACTTAACTATTATGGAAGATATGTATCGCATGCTAGGTGTTCCTATTCCGTGGCAGTTTTGGCAAATCAAAGATGCACGTACATTGTTTGGATGCTGTAAGATTGATCCTCGTAAAGTATTAAAGCAAACTGACTTACACAATGCACTGGCAGATGCTTACTTCCAAGCAAAAGGTGTGCAACTAGCATATAAAGAGCTAGGAGTGTTGCGTTGACTGAAAAAGTTAAATTTAATGGAATGACAGCATTGTTTGCTAGTCCTGTGTTTGTGTCTGAAATAACAGATACTAGAATTTTAGATAATGTAGTGGAAGACATCTTAAAGTTAACCGATGGCATATCGACATCAGCTAGTTCTTGGGCTACTAGAGATGACCTGCAGACTCTTCCAGAATTTGAAGAACTAACAAATATATTATTAGGCGAAGCAGAACGAGCACTAGACATTCTAACGATTAACCGCGACTCACATTACATTTCTTGTATGTGGGCAAATATTGCTACAGTTGGGCGTGTACACATGGAACATATACATGCAAATTCAATGTACTCTGGTGTATTATATTTGCAATCTCCCAAAGGGAGTCAACCTACTATATTTGCAGACCCGCGCCCCGGCGCCCAAATGCTTCAACCCGATTACAAAAACCCAAACCCAGCTATACTCGGAGCAAGGTGGGGTACTACAGGCAAGCGCGGCGAAATGATTATTTTTCCTAGTTGGTTACCGCATAGTGTGCAGCCTGTTCCTCCAGGCGTAGCAACAGATGACAACAAAGAACGTATTACTTTAAGTTTCAATGTAATGATTAAAGCTAATATTGACGACTATACTAAAAAGGTAAGTTTTAAATGATGAAAGATAGTCCATTAAACAAATTACAGCAACTAATGATTATTACTGCTGAAGAGTGTGGAGAGCTTACACAACGATGTTCAAAGATTGTTCGTAAGTATTCTACTGTAGATCAAATTCAAGAAGACCAACGTGTTAAACTGTTAGAAGAAGCAGGCGATGTACTTTGCATGATTGAACTAATAGTAGAAAATGGCATCTTGACAAACGAAGAGTTAGGCGTTAGAGTAAATGTAAAACGCGATAAACTAAAGAAATGGAGTGATTTAATAACGTGAAATATGTAATTGATATAGACGGTACGATCTGCAATGAAGTATTTAA